>BNJU01000563.1_pt1 | contig 94100 bp, 127 predicted proteins | sample 8539281 | NCBI WGS metagenome assembly BNJU01 (sample SAMD00202456, study PRJDB9452) | human saliva metagenome | isolation source: human saliva | place: Japan
GCCAAGTGTTGGTATATTAAACTTCAAACGTTCTGGTTTTATAAGTTAATTTATCTCATGTGATCGATCACTAAGAAGAACCTGAGCCTCATCTTGGGCTTTTTCAATATACCATCAAAACTTATTTTCTATATGTCAATGAGATCAGTTAATACTATTCAAACCACGTCAGCATCGCCTTACCGTATGTGTTACTGAGCTTCGTCAGTTCTATCCTAACCTCAAAACGGTATGAGCATACCTTCTCGTTTGATCTTTGTTTTATTCATTTTGTTTTTTATTTCAAATATAGGTAATTTTTAATAAAGTCAACATAAAGCCGAAAGTTCTTTCTCCTATAAAAGTATAAATTCGTTTTTAAACCAAGACGTTTCCAAAGATATCATCCACTCGTTTGGTGTAGTAAAGAGGTTGAAGATTTCATCAATTTCCTCTTGAGTCAGACGTGAAGTCACTTGGATCTGTTCCAGAAAAGGTTTAAGTCACTTGATCCAAGAGTAGGCTGTTTTGGTTGCCAAATCATAGGCTTGCTCGTGTGCCTTTTTCAATCAAGGTCAACATAGCACGTTGGCTAAAGATAAGACCGAAAGTTGAGTTCATGTTGCGAATCTTATTCTGGGAAGACTGTCAAATTCTTGTATTTGCGGTTTATTAATCAAATGGTCGTATCTGGGGTAATACGCTCAGCTGATGGTGGGAGGTACTTCGTACAGAGCATTTTCATAAGCGCGATAACACAGAGACACACGCCTGACCAGTCATGTTTTCAGAACCGATTGGGTTGCGTTTGTGAGGCATTGCAGAGAAGACCTTATGACCCTTGGCAAAGAATTCTTCCACTTCGTTGTTCAGATTTTTTTGCAGACCACGGATTTCCGTTGCCATGCGTTCGATTAAGTCGCGATGCTGGCAAGAACTGCAGTACTCCGTGAAGGTCGCGAGAAGGACCTGTAGAGATTTCTTGAGCACGGATGCCAATTTGTCGCAGACATTTGAATGGATGTTGTAAAGTTTCCAACCGCACCAGAAATCTTACCAGCTTCCACCAGCAGCCGCGTATCGAAACGCCGATGTTGCGTTTCATTTCCTATATCATGTTGCCAATTTAAGATCAAAGTTGTCGGTCAGCGTGCACCGTGGGTACGCCCCATCATGATGGTGAACTTGTATCCTTAGCCTTATCAGCGATGATGTTGGTGAGTTCAAGATCGACGAATGATGTCGTTATGCCGGTAGAAGTCAAACCATAGTGGACCCATGGCCTCACCAGCGTCTGAAACTGCACGTGTGAAGGCCACCATATGGCGATCTCCTGCTCAATCTCAAAATACGGTCGATGTCAAGTCCGCCTTCTCTGAATCAAGCCACATCTTCCTTAGGATTTCCCAACTCAACCCATGCCTCATCAGTAAGATTTCCACCTCAAGCCAAGCACGGTATTTATTTTTTACTCCAATATTATCTCAGGCATAATTCGATCATGTTGTTTCTCCTATAATTTTATCACCATAGTAATGATGTAACCGCCTAAAGTTCCTGATATATCTTAATTGTTGATTGAAAATGAAGCATTTTCTTTCAATTACAGTAAATTCAGACTCGCTATTTTTGTGTCAGTTGCAGCAAGTAAGTCCTTTAAAATTTCGATAGATTGTTCAGATAGAACAGAAGCATTGTTAACAATCTGTTGAAGTTGTTTAGTTCGACCACGGAAACTCAACATTCATGATTTTTCAAAATAGAATAGCAATATTTGATTAACATTTTGTGGTGTGACATTTACTGATTAAATCTTTATTATCATTTGTTTGGTTGTTTGAGACACTTCCTTTTCATAGAATCTTTTACTATCATAATTCTCTATGTTTTATCAGTATATATTTTCGCTTTATTACAGATTCCGTAATAATATTAAAAACAGTATCTCTAAATTTAGCGTCTTCAAAATACAATAATAATTTTGACGATCCCAAATTAAATACTATATAATATTTTGACTTCGTGTTTATTTATACTCAATATATATAACCAAATAATATTAATCTTAAAATGGTGGATCAATCCAATCATAAATAGAATTATCAGAATAAATATCTCTATGAGTGATTTGTTCACTTTTACTTAACATGGATAAATTTGATATTTGAATACTATTATTTCTAGTGATAGTGCATTTTTTTTATTGTCATCAGTTTCAATCATTATATTTACTCTCAACTCTTTAATAACTCAGGTATCATTATATTCCCCTTTAAAGTGAATCTAAATTTAACACTGTTCATTTCAACATCTTTACTTCTCCTCCTTTCTCATGATTCACTGTTGTGTCGTAGAGGGGCGGTGGTATGGTGTTGACCAGGAGACCAATCTCAGTAGCTTCCAAAATAACGCTTCAGCGCCTGCTTTTCAAATCATCTATAACGGCAAGATAAGTCTGCTGAACTTTCTTTGATATCACAGACAGAGCTCGTCATAAATGAATTTCTGTTTATCTTGGTCGGTCGCACTTCTAATCCAGTCTATCAACTCTTTGTAAAAATCTTGGGTCATGGTGTACTTGAGTTCTTAGCTGACCTTTTGAATACCATGTTGCAAAGGTCTGAGCAGTTGCAACTGCAATATAGATTATGATTTTTCTTGTATCTGTGGGGCAACTTTATGCATGGTATTTGTACAATAACGATGAAATCCACACCACTGCTTGTTCAAGCGCTGAGCAACATCTGTCAAAGTTGGCACTCTTCTCCCAGTCTCAACAGCCTGATAATGCTCGATCTCATAAATCTACACTGTGGAGCAAAATTTTAGCTGAATGTATCTCAGCTCTTTTGATGGTTTCGTTAATAATTTGGTAGTAAGATGTGGTGCTTTCCAACTCATACCACTTAATCAGACCAATGATTCATAGGCTAATTAATATCCCCAATACACAGATGGATAATGTTGGTGATCATTGAGATCAGTATCCAATGGTAAATCATAAATGGCTAGATAGTTTTCTAGGTTGTGCTAGCTCTTCATACTTAGCTTTCACTTTTCATGATCGCTACTAGCATACAAGACTTCGACGACTGCTCCAGTCTTATCCTTTTCAACAATATAACGTTTGAATCATAAACTCCTAATGCCCTTCATATTTGCTTCTAGAATAGGCATCTTCACACTAACTCCTGACCGGTCTGATAAACGCTTGACAACAATAAAGATGTCTTGTTTATCATTGTGTAGGTCTAATTTTCAGGTCAGCTCATTTTTGCAAACATGATTTTCATGGCTTTTCCAGCAATCAAGTGGGAATTTTATAAGGTAAGAGTTCAGCTGTAAGTTTCAAATTTACACTTCTACAACTCAAAGCCTCTCTAATGGCCTTGATGGCTAATGATAATTCGACGAACTATTCGTAAGTTCAGAGCCAGCTCTTCTGGGTTTCCAGATTCCCGAACGTGCATGTCAAGTAACACTGCATTAATCGCCATGTGAATCCAATCCATCGACCATATCATGAGGCACTTCACTTCAAATCTGCAGAAACTAGTAAATCCGTCAAATCAGCATAGTTAGAAATGTGTGCTTTCGCTCACCTTCTAGCATTAAATGATCGAACAAGACGCCATCTAAATGGTCCTCCTGCATGTGAACCCGCTGTCGAAGGTAGAATATGGTCGTAATCTCCTTGCCTCTTGGACCTCTTTCCGAGTATTCCAGAAATTGCAGGAAAACGAAATTGCTGATATTATTTTTCGCAAGGTCTCCACAGCTTCTTTGACAAAGCCGCATGAGCGCACACTGAGAAAAATAAAATCATATTCTGAATCAACTTCTGCGACGCGAACCTCATAGGTGTCGTGTTTGTTTCTGCTGGAATGATAGGACCATCTAGCAGATCAATGACAACTCCTTCGGACTGTGCTTTTCTTACTGTCTCTCAGTACGTGTTCCATGATGGCCTGCTTTTGAAAGGCGTAGGCATAGCAATTGGTCCCGATGACTCAAGTCCAAATCGCTATTTTCACTTAAAATCAATCCCTTTTCAGCGGTAGTTGACTGGCTTCTCTTGCGACTTTATCAGCTACGACAAACCTAGTCAACCTGGAGTAAGACAACGGACATTGTAATTGGGGTCCTGTCTTACTCATCCACACTATCCGGCATCACTAAACAAAGTCACATGTCCCATCTTGCGGTTTATTGTCTATTTTACCACCATACATGTGGAGGTGGGCGCTTGGATTTTCTGTGACATATTTTTAGCAGCCTCGACGTGTTGTCCAAGAACATTGAGCATGACGGCAGGCGCATGTGGTTTGATGGCTGGAATGGTGCTCCGAGACACCAATATGCATGTCAAACTGGGAATCGCAGGCTCAATAGAGTAGTGCCTGGTTATGTGGACGTGGTGTTCATTGACGATGATGTCATCAGCTGTTGCAAACATTTCCACAGGTTGACCAAGTTCAGCTGTTCAGCGGCTCGCACGCCTTCAAGCAGCTAGACTTTCTGAAATGAGGCTCAATTTTTGATGGTCTTAGACGAATGTTGTTTCGGTGGATATTTTCCTGAACTGGAAAACCGTCACATCCTTGCCATTTCTGATACGATGACAGAAATCTCAAGGTCAAAGTTGACAAATTCCTCCAAAACACAGTCGGCTGAATCTGCTAATGTAAGCTTCTTCCAAATCTGCTTCCGAGCGAATGACTTTCTGACCATGCCATCAACCACCGGTGCCGTCTTGAGGACATAGTTTTCGATAGGTCGATATCACAAATCTTGGCTTGGTCACAACCTTTAGGGATTTTACAGTGACTTGGCCTTATTTGAAAAGTCCTTTTCAAAATACGATTTTGCGAAATATGCAAACAGGTCTGTGCACTTGTAGTTGCCTATCCTTGACAACCGCATCCAAACCGTCTGCATCAACATTTTTCAAATTCATAAGTGAGGATATCGCAACGCTCCGCCAGCGGCGAGCGTCCACATCTATAAGGAGCCACGATGATCTCCGCCACACGGGAGGCTGGGCAATCCGCCGCAGGATCCAGCGCGATAACCTTGTTGCCCATAGATGGCAGAAATAGCCATCATCTGACCTGGCTGACACCACCGATAATTCCGATTGTTTTTTAGATGAGCTCATTTGTTGACTCCTCTGCGATTTTTCCTTGTTCTTCTGCAAAATCTGCTAAAGCTGTCGCGATACCCTGATCCTCTACTGACAGAGACGAAGGGCAAGAGGGCAGCGTTAGTGCCCCAGCTTCACCGATTGCCATGGTTGCGACTGGCACACTGGCATCTGAACGATAGAATAAAGTGAATCCACCGCTGAGGGCACGAGACTTGACGGTGATAACTGGAAGGGTTGTTTTAGCAGCAACCATACCTGGCAAGTGAACGCGCCACCTGCCTGCAATGACTGATGCGACTCCGTGCTTCCTCGGCATGTTTGAACGAGGTCAGGTGTACGGTGGGCGAAACAACTTTCTTTTCGTAGGCTACACCGAAGCGATCTAAGACTTCTTTTTTGCATGGTTGCCCAGTCAGATTTCAGACCCATGATGATGGAAATTAGTGGTTTCATTTCTTCCTTTTCTTCCTTTCAATCACCTTAGGTTGTGGGGACAAGCAAACCTTCGGTTTCATTCCTAAACTTGAGCCTAGGGTTTAAGTTTTCCCGACCAGAACATTCACTGTTCTGCTCCCTTTCACGACATTATCGTATTTGTGACTTCGTCGTTATTCTTATATCTTTACTTAATGGCCTTGCTTCCGATATCTGTTCGGTAAAGGCCTTCTGTTTGTTGGGAGAGTTCGTTTGTAGATGATCTTGTGGCTGTCTTTTGCGGTGTCTGCGGTAACCCAGCATATAGACACGTCCTGTTTGAGGTCATTATCAATTTTTCAGCTCCAGCATAGTAAGTGATACCTTCTGTTGGCTGTTGACACCCTTCTCTTAAGCGAGGATATCCGTTTGAGGCTACCACTGCCAGTGTCACACCCTTTTCTCATTGATGGCTGGCTCTTCTTTATCAAAATGGTATTTTGCGCAAAATCAGAAGTCAATGATGGAAAGATTTTAGGATCTCCAAAACGAGTTGAACTCGATGACTTTCAGTCCATCAGCTGTCAAGATTATCCCCGCGTAAAGGTTTGGTGGACCTTCTTTAATCATACCTTCAAGAACTGGCTTGACAATAAGTTAATTGCAATGCCAACCACGATCTGTGGTAAGTGAGGAACTGGCGCATAGGCACCCATCCCACCCGTAATTCAGGACCGCATGCCTTCAGGCACGTTTGTGGTCCTGAGCTGTTGCATGATGTAGAACTTGTCTATGACAAAGGCAAAGAGAAGACTCTTCCCCGTGGGGGCCTCGACACTGAATCACCGAATTTATTGTCCAAAAGCATCTCGTGAGCAGCTTCGACTGCTTGCTCAACTATCTCCGCAACGACGCCCAAGGCCAAACCATCTGTCACTACGGTTGGGTGCCTTTCTCCTCGATGTGACAGCTTCCTCGAAATCCAATGTACCATAGGCTGCTGTCGGAACGTCATGTTTTGTGGTTTTTAGCATAGTCATAAACCACTCAGCTCAGCCACCCGGCCTTGGTAGGACCAAGGCTTTGGATGGTTGCGTTGAACTCATCTACGATCCCAGCCGCAAGGGCATCATCTGGATGAGAGTTCAAGCAATATCTCGCGAATTCAATCAATACAGAATGTTCGGAAGTAGAGATTTTTCAATTCCTGACCATCAAATTCATCCTTCATTCCCAGGAGCTACAAGACTTTTCAACGTTTTTTTGACTCAAACTTCTTAACGTGGTATGTTCGACCCAACGAACCAACAACGTTAACAGCTTCATCTCTCAACCTCTTTTGAATTATTTAATATTATACCATGACGTTAACTTGTTCTTGTTCATTTCTAACTTTTTAAAGCAAAAAAGTGGCTGGGCAAAAACCCACTTCTAACTATCACGAGGCATTTCCGTAGTTGAGATGCTCGTTTTTCTTATGTCATCGGTTTTATAATTAAAAATAAGAATAAAAACAATTAGAAAGCCATGACAATGTATAAAAGATTATAACACAAATCAGTTAAGTTTGGAAGTGAATCTTGCCTACGATATTCATCAACTCACGAAGCAGAAGTTAGCTCTTTGTGGACAGTATCCTAGTGCAGGAGTTTCTATTGGAAGAGACATCTCACTGGTCGCCCTGCCTTTCATCCAGCCATGCATGAAGATGACCCTATTCGCTTACGCTCGTCAAGTGTTCTCTGGACGTAAAATCTGTTCAAATGAACGAGGAAGTCATTCCATGAAATGGTTGAGTCAGGATACTATGTTAGCTATAAAACGATTAATAATTTCCGCTCCAGTAAAACATGCCAACAACCTAATTAAAAACTGTATTTTGCATCCCTTGCTCATGCGTGAGAACAGGGATGATTGAGGATGATGCCTTGTTCATTGATGGAACAAAACTAGAAAGCTGATGCCAATCTCTATTCTTTCACTTGGAAAAGAGCTATTAACAAATATGAAACGCAGCCTTGAATGGGAAGAATTTCCCAGCTCTATGACCAATGATTCAAGAAGGGTAAATCTCGCCTTATCTAAGAAGAAGCGGGAGACCAGTCAGGGATTGGAGGAGCTACTAGACAGAGCTACCTTAGCTGAAATAGAACAAGCTATTGAAGAAGGGCCTAAAACGATGATAAAAGGGGTGGTCCTGCCAATAGACAAAAACGCCGTCGGATAAAAGAGAAAATCTGTAAACAGCAATTAAAGGATGATTTCCTTCCTCGTAAACAACGCTATGAAGAAGCTAGATTTTTAGAAGACCGCAACTCTTTCTCAAAAGAGACGGATCATGATGCCACTTTTATGGGGATGAAGGAGAGATCACTATGCAAAATGGGCAGAAACCCTGGTTATAATGTCAAGCGGCTATTGGTCAGTATGTCCTTGATTTTTGATATCTTTTCAAATCCGACAGACACTCGCACTCTGAAACCCTTCCTCAATCAGATTCAAACTAGACTTATTGCAACTATATCGTGCAGATGCTGGATTTATGTAGCGAAAATTATCGTTTTATCGTGATGAATTGGAAAAGACACCGCTTACCTATACCATGTATCAGAAGGAATTGACTAAAAAAGTACCAGACAGAGCACAGATAATCAATGAACTGGGAATATCTTGAGGACACGGACCAGTTTATAAAGCCCGATGGCCTAGTTTATTCTTTTAGAACTACTCTGAGTCAGACTGATAAGTATGGCTTTCAACGTGATTTCAAGATTTATGAGGCGGATAAAGTTCCGAGATACTCCTGAGGTTAGAACAGTTGGCTAAAAGCGAGATGAGTGGGAAATCCAGAAACAAATCCATTTATAAGTCCAACTTGGAACTGCTTTGAGGAACTCCTTAAGCCAAACATTACGCCAGTGAAGAAGGCTCTCGAATCTGTGCCAAACGGAAAATCGATGTTGAACCCCGTGGTAGATTGAAAGAGTGTGGCTGATGCGCAGGAAGTGCATGTCTCAAGGAGGTAAACAAAGCTGTCGCAACAGAATGGGATTTCATGCTCTATGAGCATGAATCTCACCAAATTGGCCAAAATCTAGCCTCAATGTGTTAAAAAGCACGTGTTTCTTTCAGCTTGATTATATTCCAGACTGAATCACTGTGGTTTTGATTTGAAGAGTTTTGCCGAACCTCTTTATTTTCTTAATGTCTAAAATGTCTCCGCATGTGAATACATAGTCGTCGTATTTTGTCAGCTTCGATAGATTTTGGTCATGACTATTTCTTAATACCTGCTTTGTTTTTACGTTATCCTGAAATGGGAAGATAGAAGCAAGACAACGCAAATGAGGATTTTGCTTGGTCAATTGTGGCTGGACGGAAGCCACGATTGGTTTGACCAGGGCCAACGCCAGTGTCGTGATCATTGGTCACGATGATTCCGTTTGATTTGACATACTTGATGATGGCTTCATGCAAATTCAAGAGCTGTCGCTTCTGTCTCAGTTGGTTGGCGTTTAGTCACCACTTGCGAGTCAGCTGGGCTTTCTTTGACCACGTCTTGGTTTTGAACGAAGACACCAACAACACATGTGTATTCTGCTTCTACTTCGCTAGCGTCTTGAGCATCAAATGGCAAAGCGCAAGGATCACGCTAAGCTTTTCTTTTTGTTGGTCAAAATAGCTGCGCTCATCCGTATAGCTTGGTGCGATGATGATTTCAAGAAAACGCCGTGCATCTTCCTCAGCTGTCGCAGCATCTACCTCTACGGTTGAGAACGACAATACCACCCAAAAGATAGACCTGGATCAGACCTCATAGCGTAATCCCAAGCAGTTTCGATATCTGTCAGCGGACCAATCCCACATGGGTTCATATGCTTTGAGAGCCAGCAGTTTGGGACGATCTTTTGAAGCTGATGATACGGATAGCAGCATCTGCATCGCGGATATTGTTGAAGGACAATTCCTTTACCGTTGAGCTGCTTTCGCTGAAGCAATTGAGTAAGCAGTTGGCAAAGCCCTTTTTGGTAGAAAGTCTGCATCTTGTTGAGGATTTTCACCTATAACGCATTGGTTGTTTAAGGTCATAAGTCAATGTGAGTTTTTCAGGTTTTGCTTTCACTCCGACTCTGAGCTGTGAAGTATTCTGCAATCAAGGCGTCACAAGGCTGCTGTGTGGCGGAATACTTTCGCTGCCAAACGTTGGCGAGTTTCGTAAGCTTGTTTCGCCGTTTAGCTGCCAATTCGTCCCAAAACATACCGCGTAGTCAGCAGGATCTCACCACAACTGTGACGCTAGCTGGTGTGGTTCTTCGCTGCAGAACGAAGCGATTGATGGACCACCGATATCGATGTTTTTCAACTGCAGTCAGCGTAAGTCACGTCTGGTTTAGGGAATCGGTTTTCCTTGAACGGATAAAGGTTGACCACAACAAGGTCGATCAACTCATCTTATTGTCCTTAGCAGCCTCTGGGTGGCTATCAAGTCACGACGAGGCGAAGACCTCTGTGGATATTTGGGTGGAGAGTCTTGACGACCATCCATCATTTTCGGGAAACCAGTCACATCATCGATAGCAATGGTGTCCACCCCAGCATTGTCAAGGGCAACTTTGGTACCACCTGTTGAGATGATCCCAACGAGTTTTTGAGTTCTTGGACCAAATTCTACAATGCCCGCTTTATCTGAGACACTAATTAGTGCACGTTTAGTCATTCTATTCCTCTTTCCTTTAGATCAACTCGTCATAGCGACTGCGTTATTTTCTTCTATAAATCCCTGTTCCTGAAAACCCAAACTTAGTCAGCAGGTAGCTTTCATTTTTCATTTCCAACCACTAATCTGCGATATATATGAGTGCAAGCTCTAGTCCATCTGGCCTGCAGTCTACTTCTGCTTGTCATAAACGTATTCTTCGACTGCTGGCCAATCTCATGCTCCATAACCAGTATTCCTTCGTCGTATCTGATTTCTAGCACAGTCATCAATCCCGATAAACTGTATTCCGTCATCCTTTCTTTTGCATATAATTTGAAAAGCCATGACTAACAATATGCCAATAGATCTGCTGCATTGGAAACACATGCCCATCAAAGCGGTCGAGCGCCATCTAGACAGAATACATGACCGTCCAATGACGTGCTTTGATCAGGAGATATTTTCAAACCAGCACTGCCTGAAACACTGTTCTCACTCCACTACTTTATCTCAATCATTTTCTCCCTAGCAATATTGCAAAATCAAAACTTGATTCTTCTTATCTACTCCCCACTCTCAAACCATCCAAGACTTCTGGATAAAGTTTGTACTCTGTTTCGTGGATTCGAGTCTCGAAAGTATCAAGGGTATCCCTTCAAGACGTGGCACGACTTGTTTGATACTGTACTGCATTTCGACACCAGAGTCCACCAATGAATAGTCACGCCAGACTGGTCACGCCTGCATTCCAAGCATCCTCAATACCATAGGCTCCTGGAAATTCAGGGAGATAAGCTGGATGATATGATGATACAGCCTTCATAAGCTGCTAGTAAGGTGGGGCTGACGATTTTCATATAGCCCTGTCATGACAAACCAAGCTCAATCTGGTGTTCATCCAAGAGTTCGACGATGGCACCTTCATAGTCTGCCTTGTTCTCAAACCTTTGAGTTCGAAGCATAAGATAAAAACACAGCTTTTCGGCACGTTCTAAGACATAGGCATCCCGGTGATCTGAAAAAGACAAATTCTACTGAAATTGTTCAGCAATCACCTGAAAGTTTGAGCGTTACCAGAGGCAAAAACAGCAATTTTTAGCCATTATTTAATCACCACACTTGCATCCGTCTTCTTCACAATTCGACCGATTTCATAAACTGGTTCGTCAAGAAGCTCTTTTGACACGTTCCACATTTCTCTGGTTTTACCGCAAGCATGAGACCAATCCCTATGTTGAAGATTTCAAACATTTCTTCATGTTTGATTTGGCCATATTTTTCAAGAGCTTTGAAAATTGGAAGAACTGGGACTTTGCTTTCGTCAATTTCAGCAGCCAAGTCATCTGAGAACATCCGTGGTACATTTTCGATGAAACCACCACCTGTGATAGTGGGCAATTCGTCACCAATTCTTCTTTGATGAGTGGCAAAGCTGCTTTGACGTAGATATGAGTTGGTTCCAAAAAGGACGTCTTTTAAGCTTCTTACCTTCTAACTCAGGCAATCTTCCCCTGTGTAATCAGCAAAGACATGACGAACAAGTGAGTAACCATTTGAGTGGATTCCGCTTGAGAGCAAGTCCCAGAATCACATCACCCTTCAGCTACTTTTTGAACCGTCAATGATTTGAGATTTTTCTGCAACACCGACAGCAAACCCAGCCAAATCATAGTCATCTTCACCATACATACCAGGCATTTCAGCCGTTTCACCACCGATAAGGGCTGCACCAGCTTGCACACAACCTTCTGCAACACCAGCAACGACTTGCTCTAATTTAGCTGGTTCATTTTTCCCAGTTGCGATGTAGTCAAGGAAGTAGAGGGTTCTGCACCTGCAGGCGATGATATCGTTGACACACATAGCCACACAGTCTTGACCGATAGTATCGTGTTTGTCGTGCTTGATAGCAAGCATAAGTTTAGTTCCAACACCATCTGTACCTGAGATCAAAACCGGCTCTTTGACACCTGTTTTTGAAAGGTCAAACATACCACCGAAACCACCAAGAGCTCCCATAACACCCTGCACGCTCCGTGCGTGCCACGTGTTTTTGATACGTTCAACAACTTCATAACCTGCTTCAACGTCCACCAGATTGGGCATAGCATTTTTATTCGTCATTTTATTTATTCCTTTTCTTTTTGAGAAAGACTGCGACGATATTTTAGATAAACGATTATTTTATCTAAAAATACTAGTCAGGTTCTAGCTTTTGGTCCCATAGGAGAAAGCGTCTACTGACAAATGCTTTAGCTTTTAGTCAGTAGTGAGACGTGATATAAGCATTTTTATTCGTCATTTGTTTATCCTTTTCCTTTCCTTCATGGGAATTTTCATTCTGTATCGTTTTTCTTCCAAACTTCTACGATATTCTTCTTCATAGTCATAGAGAGGCGTTGGGATAGTACCATCAAAAGTAAGCGACACAGAGACCACCATTTGGCGCATCTGTTTCAATGCCCAATAGAATCAATCAAGCCATCAATCGAAAGATAGGTCAGACTATCCGCACCAATGATTTGGCGAGTCTCCTCAACCGTATGATTGGCCGCAATCAACTCCTGACGTGTCTGGATATCAATCCCGTAGAAACATGGATAGGCAAGAGCAGGACTACCGATGGCAACGTGTACTTCTGACGCGCCAGCTTCTTTCAGCAACTGAACAATACGACGAGATGTCGTTCCTCGTACAATCGAGTCATCAATCATGACCACACGTTTGCCTTTAACGACACCAGAAACGGCAGACAGTTTCATCCGAACTCCTTGCTCCGCGTAATTCTTGAGTTGGTTGGATAAAGGTCCGTTGCGTGTATTGGTTCTTGATGAGCCCCATTTCATTTGGCAGACCTGATTCTTCAGCAAAGCCCATCGCTGCGCTGAGTGAGGAATTTGGTACCCCAACTACAATATCAGCTTGTGCTTGAACTCACGTGCCAATTGAGCTCCCATTCTCTTACGAGCCGTATGGACATTGACACCATGGATGTTGGAGTCAGGACGGGCAAAAGTAGATATACTCCATGGAACAGATATGCCAGCTGAGTATCGTTTGTATAGCTGTCATACTGGATGCCATTGTCATCATAATGACAATCTCGCCTGGTTTCACATCGCGAATCCATTCAGCACCGATGACTTCAAAGGCACAGGGTTTCAGATGAAACCACTACTGCTCCATTAGCCATTTTTCCCGATTGACAGAGGACGGAAACCATTTGGATCAAGGCTGCTATTAACTTATCTTCAAACATCAAGAGATAAGCAAAACCACCTTTAACCAGACTGAGCGCTTCCTTGATTTTCCCCATCAGGTTTGGATTGTGGCTACGGCGAATAAGGTGAGCCAAGATTTCTGAATCAGAGGTTGAACTGAAGATTGCCCCTCTTTGTTCCAATTCTTGCTTGAGCGATTCTGCATTGGTCAAATTCCCATTATGAGCCAAACCAAACTGCATGTCGTGAAAGCGGAAAAGGAAAGGTTGGATATTGTCTACAGAAGCTTCTCCCGCAGTCGCATAACGCACGTGTCCAATCGCTCCAGTTCCTGTCAATTTATCCAAATTAGCAGGATTTTTGAAGACTTCTGATAAAAGCCCCATATCACGATGACGCTTCAATTGTCCATGGTCATTGGAGAGGATCCCTGCCCCCTCCTGACCACGGTGCTGAAGACTATGGAGTCCAAAGTAGGTCAATTTGGCAGCGTCTGGGTGGCCCCAGATACCAAAAACACCACATTCTTCATTAAGAGATTTTACTTCGTATGTCATTTTATATACCTTTTATTTTTACATTATAGCCCACTCTTCTAAAAGAAAATTAGGAATTTCATCTGGCTCGACTCTCTTATAATTATCAACACCTACATACTGACCCAAATTAGGTTCACCAAAAAGTTCTTGACTAAGTAGCACAAGCTTCTCATTTGTTCTAATTTTTTCTTTAATTGTCGGGCTAAAGTAATAGTTTTCAGTGTAAGCAAATATTAAATAATTAAGAAAATCCAGTTTCTTCAATCGATCGCTACTATTAAACTGACTTTTTAGAGATCTATATTTCCAATCCCTTTTATGATAAAAAGCTAGCACCATTGTCTTTTCTTTTAATGGTAAAATAGCCAGGTGCAACTTCTGAATACGATTATTTTTTGAATGCTTACTCGTATCATTCACTGGATATTCATACATATCTCTAATCAACGTTAATGAGCCTTGAAACGCTATCGGTGTCTTATAGGGGAGCACCTCATGAAAAATAATTTGATATGCTCCTTTAAGATTGTTTTCAATAGCAGTTTTATGGAGTAAAATTTCATTTTGAAAATCTTCAATATCATAATCAAAAGAATTATGAAGATCTTTTATTTTTTGAGATGTATTCTCTAATGTTTTTATTAGAAATTTCAGGTATTCTTAAGTATAAAGCCTTCTTAATTGTATTATCAGACATTGATTTTTCAAAATGATATTTTTCCTCCCTCCTTCTAACTAGTTCTAAAAGGAAATTTTTCAATGCAATTTGTGACAACATTTTATCGTTAGGATAAGACGTAAGATTCATTTCATTTTCATATTCCTGAAAATAGAAAGAATCACATTTACGACAAATAATTTGTATCGTTCCCGAATTGCTCACTCCCTTATCATTATCTGACAGATCGCTCCCTATTAAATAACCAGCTTGAGTCAACTTGCCAGAATCAGAAATATTTTTTAACGATAACTGTGGAATGGTGTGAGAGTTGCAAAAACTTGTAGTATCTTTATCACAAAGCAAACACTTTCTTGGCTTTAAGTCCTCCTCTCATTACTCTCATCTCTCTAGATAACGATTTTTTCAATTGAATCTTTTTTTCAACATCAGGTATATCAATTAATTTATTCAAATATTTCACAAACTTTCATTTTTCTTCTCAAAACACACCAATCGTCTTAGTCATCTATAGTCCTATTTCCCAGTAAAGTATTTAACCGCTGATGTAAAGAGATATTGATCTTTATTTCCTGGAATATTTTTGAAAAGACCGTCTTCGAAACGTTCTGAGTGTCCCATCTTACCGATGATTTGACCGTTCTTACTTGTGATACCTTCAATAGCATTTACAGAACCATTTGGATTGTATTTAGAATCCATGCTTGGTTTTCCTTCGAAGTCAACGTATTGGCTAAAGATTTGACCATTATCACGGAGCTCCGCAAATTCCTCAGCTGTCACGACAAATTTACCTTCACCATGTGATACTGGGATGGCATGGATGTCCCCAACTTTCACGCCAGCAAGCCATGGTGAGTTCGTGTTGGCAATACGTGTTTCCACCATCTTAGCCACGTGTTGGTTGGCATCATTGTAGAAGAGGGTTGGACTAGTACTGCTTGCATCTTCAAAGTTACCATATGGAAGAAGACCTGATTTGACAAGAGCTTGGAATCCGTTACAGATACCGATAATCAAACCACCACGTTCGATGAAGCTATCGATGGCTGCACGTACTTTTTCAGTGAGCAAGATATTAACGATGAATTTAGCTGATCCATCAGGTTCGTCAGCGGCTGAGAAGCCACCTGCAAAGAAGATAATGTTCGCTTTTCCGATATTGTCAACCATTGTGCCAACAGACTTGACAATCGCTTCTTCATTCAGTGTGACAAATGGTACTAAGTTGACTTTCGCACCTTCTTTTTCAAAGGCCTTAGCTGAATCGTATTCAGAGTTAGTACCTGGGAACACTGGGATGTAAACCACTGGTGTCTCAACTGTTTCTTTAGCTTTGATGACAGCATCTGATGCCACCGCAGGTACTTCTTCCAACTCAGTTGCTTGTGCAAATTCCGTTGGGTAAACTTCTTCCAATTTACCTTGGAAGGCACTGTCAAGTTTGTGTCCATCAAGCGTTACATCGTTGACAGTAAGTGTAAAGTCAGTTGCTGTTTGTCCAATCTTGGCAACACCTAAAATTTCTTCCGGAGATGTGAAGACGAATCCGCCCAATTGAGCTGTCAAGGCAGTCTCAAGATTTTTCATAGGTTACAGTGCACCAATATGGTTACCAAATGTTGCAAGGGCAAGAGCTCAACGAGACACACCATATTTGACAGCTGATGCAGATGTGACTTTGATGATCAGCTTGGATGGCTTCAAATTGAGTAAAGTTAGACTTGATAAGATCGAAGTCAATTTCTTGTGCCAAAGCTTGACCAGGAATATAATAGATATTTTCACCAGCAGCTTTGAATTCTGGTGAAAGAACCTTACAGCTATCTGCAGTTGTTACACCAAAAAGCAACCAAGGTTGGTGTACTGTTAATTCTTCAAAGGTACCAGACATAGAGTCTTTCCCACCGATAGATGGCAAACCAAGTTGAATCTGAGCTTCAATGGAGCCAGGAGAGCGGCTATCTGGTTGACCAAAAACGCTCAGCTTGTTTATCCATACGCTCGAAGTATTCTTGATAAGAGAAACGAGCCTTGGACCAGTTTGCACCAGCCAACCAAACGAGCAGTTGCTTCGATGACTGCATAGCAGCAGCCATGGTATGGAGACCATTCTGCTACATATGGGTTGAAATCTTGCGCCATGACAGAAGCAGTTGTAGTCACACCATGTTGAACTGGCAATTTCTGTACAGAAGCTTCCAGTTGGTGTGATTTGGTAGCGACCACCAAGTGGGTGATTGACTGTTGAACGACCAACTGAGCTATCAAAAGATGGTTTGTAAACCTTTTTGACTGGCATGGTTCAGGTCAGCCAAGACTTCAAGAGTATCAGCTTCAAGGGTTTCAGCAGATGTTTGACGTTCTTTCTGAAGCTTGACATCCTTGTCAACCACCTTAGCATCTACAACCACACGTACACCGTTTGTATCAAGGAAACGACGTTCCAAATCAACGATGGTTTCACCATTCCAGTGCATGACAAGATTTGGTTTTTCAGTTACTGTCGCAACGACAACAGCATCAATATTTTCTTTATTACATGCTGCAATGAAGGCATCCACATCTTCTGGACGAACCACTACAGCCATACGCTCTTGAGATTCAGAGATGGCAATTTCTGTACCGTTCAAGCCTTGGTATTTCAATGGCACTTTGTCTGAGATCAATTTCAAGACCATCTGCCAATTCACCGATAGCCACACAGACACCACCAGCACCAAAGTCATTTGATTTCTTGATCAGACGTGTCACATCCCCATTACGGAAAAGACGTTGAATCTTACGTTCTTCGATGGCATTCCCTTTTTGAACCTCAGCACCAGCTGTTTCCACAGACTCAACCGTTTGAACTTTAGAAGAACCTGTCGCACCACCGACACCGTCACGTCCAGTCTTACCACCGAGCAAGATAATCACATCACCTGCTTCAGTTTTTTCACGGACAACATTTTCCTTAGGAGCCGCACCGATCAGCAACTTAGCTCCATACGCTTAGCAACGAAACCTGGGTGGAAGTATTCTCGAACATAGGTTGTGGCAAGACCGATTTGGTTCCCATATGAAGAATAACCATGGGCCGCTGTTTTAGAAATCACTTGTTGTGGCAATTTACCAGCACGAGTTTCAGCAATTGGTGTTGTAATATCACCAGCACCTGAGATACGCATGGCTTGGTAAACATATGAACGACCTGACAATGGGTCACGAATGGCACCACCGATACAAGTAGCCGCTCCACCAAATGGTTCAATCTCCGTTGGGTGGTTGTGGGTTTCGTTCTTGAACATGAGAAGCCATGGCTCTTTCACACCATTGACATCCACTTCAATTTCAACAGAGCAGGCATTGATTTCATCAGATACTTCCATGTCATCCAAACGACCATTGGCACGCTCATAACGACCAAAAATAGTCGCCATATCCATCAAGGTTTGAGGTTTTTCGGTACGTCCCAATTCATCACGCATGGCAATATACTTGTCATAAGTCGCTTGCAATTGTTTTTGGAATTTAGAAGCTGAGAAGTCGATATTCTTCAACTCAGTCTCGAAAGTCGTGTGACGGCAGTGGTCAGACCAGTAAGTATCCAAAACCTTCAACTCAGTCTCAGTTGGCACACGTCCAATAGACTTGAAGTAATCTTGAATGAAAAGAAGGTCATCCACTTCCATGGCCAATCCTTGCTCAGCCTTGTACTGTGCAAAATCTTCTGCTGTATATGTTTCAAAGAAATCCAAATTTGGAATGGTCTTGTCAGACTCAGAGAAATCCTGTTTCGCAATACCAACAGTGATGTTCTTTTGGAAACGAGAATCCACTGATTCAAAGAGGTAGTTTTTGACAGCTTCCAACTCATTCGCATCAATATCCTTGTTAACCAAGTAAAGTTGCGCTATATTCACCGTTACATCACTTGAACTACCAAGCAAAAGCAAAGCTTCTTGTGAAGACGCCGCACGTTGGTCAAATTGACCAGGCAAACTTTCGATAGCAAAGAAAGCAACCTTCTCAAGATCAGCCTTCACTTCAGCTTCATCCAAAACAGTATCTGTCACTTGCTCAGAGAAAATGTGTTTTTCTGCACGTGCAAACAAGTCCTCTGCCAAATCAAAGACATCATAAACCTGAACAATTCGAAGATCATTCAAAGTTTTCAACTGAAGATTATGTTGTAATTCTTTTACCAAAGAGTCAGATTTGACACGAAAATCAGCTTTTTTCTCAACAAAAATACGTTTATCCATTTTAGTTCCTTTATCTATTTCTACTTAGAGATTGTAGTGACGACCAAGTAAAACTTTACTTCAATCCCTGCAACTTCTCTAACACAACCTTATAAACATCCGTTATACTGCCCAAATCTCTACGGAAAACATCCTTATCCATGTGGTGCCCTTCCGCATCCCAAAGGCGGCAGTTATCTGGTGAAAATTCATCTGCCAAGATGATCTTGCCATCCTTATCAAAACCGAATTCCAATTTAAAGTCAATCAAACAAAGACCAATTTGTGCAAACCAATCTTTCAGCAATTCATTGATACGACGCGTTTCCTCCTTGATATAAGCAATTTGCTCATCGTTTGCAATATCCAAGAACTTCACATGCTCATCATTGATAAATGGATCATCTCAATCATCGTTCTTGTAGTAAAATTCAACGATTGGAGTTTTCAAGTCCAAACCTTCTTCCACGCCAAAACGTTTTGAGAAAGAACCCGCAGTCACGTTACGAAGAACAACCTCCAAAGGAATGATTGAAACCTTCTTGTTAAGTTGTTCTGTATCAGAGATACGTTCGATAAAGTGAGTAGCCACACCGCATGCATTTAATCTTTTCAAAATAAGAGACGAAATCTGATTATTGAGCCACTTTCACTTTCGATAGTCTCTTTTACGAGCACCATTCAGCATGGTAGCCTGGTCCTTATAAACCGACCTAAATCATACGTTCGTCTTCTGTAGTATAGATATCTTTAGCTTTTCCGTATAAATAAGTTTTGCTGGACATTTTGTTATTCGCCTTTCGTACTTGGCCTCGATTCTCTGACGTTGACCACCTGAGATTCCTGCCTCTATCTGGAAGTCAATTCCGCTGGTACTTAGGTGGCTCAATGTTTTCCTGAATTCCCCATGCACCTGATCTCGCTCGTAAGATATCCTTGAGTCGTTCCCCTCCTTTTGGCTCCCAAAAGAAGATTGTCCAAATGTTCCGTTAAAGACATAGGGCTGTTGAGGCAGATAGTTGATATACTGGCAAGGCTTTTTATCAATCTGATTGTGATTGACATCACCTAGACTAATCTCTCCCTGACTTGACTTTCATAAAATTAATCCATCATTCAAGGTCGTTCGCACGGACCCTTGAAATCTCTACAAAAGCCACCTTTAGAGTTTTGGGATGGTCAAATTGATATCTGACAAGACATCTCGACCATAGCCACGGTAGGAAACCCGCTTTGAAGGTCTTCTCCCTTCATTGGCTCAGATTCAACTGTTTTCTTCTCCTCAAACTCAGGAGTTATGAGATAGGCTCATTCAGACTTGTTGTTTGACTTGTGCTGTCTGAAGCTTGGTTTGCAGGTTGATGATAATTTCCAAAGGATTGGTAAAGTAAACCAGCAAGGTATTATAGGTAATCAACTGCCCCAAACTCATCTTGCCATCCATGACCAGAGCAGCCCCCATCCATAGAATGCCGACATTGAGCAAGAGATGGGCAACTTTTTTCAGAGCCTTTTGCTGACTCTCTGCTCGACTATAGGTAAAGGATCTGACAATCCACATATCTTTTGTCAATCTGGATAACGTGGAACTTTCACTAGTCAAAGACTTGATAGCTCTCAATACCGTTACACGTCCCTCAAATTGATAGAAGAAGACAGAACCGCATTGGCTTCCATGGTATCCTGATTCATCTTTTTCAAACGGCTTCATAAAGGCAAAGATAATCACTGTATAGATAGGAAGTGCCAATAAAGTCATGAAAAAGAGATTGCTATTTTGTGAAAATAAAACAAGGGAAATAATGACAACCGTTGACACATCTAGGAAAATCGAAAGGATAGTCGAAGCCAGCGCATCAATGATACTGTTAGCATCCGTGAAACGAGACACGATTTCCCCTGTTCTACGTGTCGCAAAGAAGGACATAGGTAGGTGAAAAACATGCTTGATATAGGATAAAATCACGTCAATCGACAGGCGTTGCCCCAAAACAAGTAAGAGATACTCCTGAGCGTAAGACAAGACCTGCTGAGAATATAAAGAACGACCAGCCCAATAGAAATAATCCCAACGTCGAACGCATCTGATCTGGCTCATAGGTATCAATGATAGACTGCAGATAATAAGAACCCACAATATTAATCACGGTTACCAAGAGCGTCGCCAAAACGATATTAGCAATCAAGCCACGCTGCTTCACTAATATAGGGATAAAAGAGAGTAGACCATTCTTTTGATCCTTATGAGGCTTATAGTCTGGACTAGGTGCCATAAAAAGAGTCACTCCTGTCCATTCTTCCTCAAAACGCTCACGTGGCAGTTTAGTCAACTTCACCCCAGGATCTGGATCAGCAATATGAATGCTATCCTTATCCTTCCCAGTCACCACATAGTAGTGATCCATTTTCCTTCCTACACATGTTCAAAAAGGAAAAGTCAATCGCAAATCAGAAGCGTCATATCCGCCTTAATTGCTCGCGTCTCAAACCAATCTCCTCTGCCACCTGGATAAGCCCAAGGTCGTCCCATCCATGGTCGTCTTTAATCTCGCAAGTAGCCAAAGAATATTTCTTATAGTAGCTAAACCATGGCTAATGAAGCTACACCGCAGTCCATCTGATCCACCTGTGGGACGAGAAGTAGTAACAATGAAAACCTCCCTTAGTTACAGCCAAGTCTTCCTCTGTCACTAATAGCAAATTTTTCGATCCAGTTTCTTCATCTTCATCTACTCCCTTTTAAATAATACCCGCCAATCCAATAGCTACTCCAACCAAAAGTCCTACTATTCCTGAGGCTGATATAATTATGGCCGCATCTTCTGAGATATTCATTTATTTCTCCATTTTTTAGTTCTTATTTCATTGATAACAACTAAAAGATGATTATTCTATAGCATTTGCCACATACTAATAATAGTTCTCTTTAAACCTTGTCTTTACCTCGAATCTAAATAACTCATCATCAAAAATAAGCATCGGAACAAATAACTCTGTTTGAAATATTTTTCAACATTAAAGGTGATTACATATAAATCCCCAATACGCAAAACACTCCAAAAATAATTAAAAATGCTCCCATTACATAGATTTTTCACACAAGTCCACTTTTATCCAAATTTACGTTTTAAATCTTGGACCAATTAATCGACCACCAAGGAAAAATTGTTACCCTGCACCAACCATGGCTATGGTAATTGATCCCACTTCTGTATTCATCAATCTTTCTTCTGTCAATTCTGTCCATTTATTTAAATTCATCTCCTTATTATTACATAAAACAGCTAAGCAATACCTCACCAATTAGTAAGACACCTCTACAACTACAGCATGGTAACTGACCCCATCCACTTTCCATTAGCTCTTCTTCTGTAAGAGCTACAAAAGTTCTGTTCCATTTTGTCAAAGTTTGTCATCTTTTCTCCTTTATTTTATAGTTGTTTGCAATTTTTAACTTTAAAACCATTTTTAAAAGCCAAATTGATAAATAACTGAAATCATCTCCTTCCTTTTCTTCTCACTTATCTATTCGAGAAAATCATTTTAAATGAATGAATAAATTTAATTTATTTTAAAATACAATTTGATAAACCATGGAGTACAAATTGGTAAATACATTAATCAGACTCTCCTTCCTCTTCTTCTCACTTTATCTATTCGATAAAATCAGTTTAAAAATAAACAGCTAAGTCAAATTTATTTTAAAAACCACTTGATCAACCACGGATAAAGACCGGTCACATACATCAGCAATCCTCCTTTTTGTTCTCATCTCTTTATTCGTAAACTCATACTTTCGAAAATCGCTCAAAAACCACGTCAGCTTTCACCCTTGCTGTACTAGGCACAGCCTGCGGCTAGCTTCCCTAGTTTGCTCTTTGATTTTTCATTGAGTATCAACTATAAAACTTCAACATTTTATTTGTTTTCGAGAATAAAAACAACATGACTTGCATGTTGCTTTATGTTAGATTTTATCTTTTAATGGCTTTTAATACATCTGCGACACTTTGGAGGTGATCGATTTCTTCATCACTAATTTCGATTCCAAATTCATCCTCAATGGTTAGTACGAAATTCCATCAAATCTACTGAATCAGCATCCAAATCATCCTTCAAGCTCAAGGCCTCTGTGACTACAAAGTCTTCTCCTTGACGTTCTTGGATGATGGTCACGATACGGTCAAAAATTTCTTTTGTATCTGTCATATATCTTATTCTCCCTGAAAATTCACGCGCAGTTTGAGCAACTACGTCTGTTTCTAGCATGGTACGAATCTGACGAATCGTACTATACACAGCCTTGGCATCACTTGAGCCATGAGTCTTAACAACCGGCGCCTTAACACCAAACAGAGACTGCACCCTCCCAACATCTGAATAGTTGAGCTGCTTTTTTCAAACCTCTAAGACTATCCTTAAGAAGAAGAGCACCCTAAAGTTTTGGCTCTAAGACCACCACCTGTAATAGCATTTTTTAAGCAAGCCCATGATACCCCATGGCTGTTCCTTCAATGGATTTTTGAGCACAGCGTTTCCCGTGAAACCGTCTGCTACGACTACATCAGCAACGCCATCCATCAAATCACGCGCTTCCACATTACCGACAAAGTTCAAACTCTCATCAGCTGCTAGCAAAGTCATAAGCTTTCCTTGCGGAGTGGATCTCCCTTGCTGCTCTCTGTCCCGTTATTAAGCAAACCAACTCGTGGTTTTTGCAATTCCACGAACATTTTCTAGCATAGAAAGAACCTAGGATAGCGTATTGATGCAGGTGATGGGCTGTGTTTTCTGCATTGGCACCGAGGTCTAGCATGTCAAAACCTTTTCCCATCAACTAGTTGGTAAGGTTGACATAAGCCCTGGTCGATCGATATTCTTGATACGACCTACGATGAAAAAAATCCTGCTGCTAGCAAAGCACCTGTATTTCCTGCAGAAAGAACAGCATCTGCCTCACCATCTTTGACAGCCTTAGCTGCCAATACCATACTGGCATTTTTCTTCTTACGGATGGCTTTTTGTCGGGCTCATCATCCGAATCAATTTTTTTCATCTGTATGGATAATGCCGACGCGCTCTGTAGCTGTTAGATATTGCTTGATTTTGCTTTCATCTCCGTAAAGTTGAATCTCAATATCTGAAAAAGTCAGCAAGGGCTTGATTAACTCCCCTCAACAATAGCTTGATGGTGCGTAATCGCCACCCATTGCATCTACTGCGATTTTTCATTTGTCTTCCTCTTTTTCAGTAATTGTCCCCAATCAGCTAGGGAATCAATAAATTTCTTTTGATTTTAGGTGAATTCCGACGTACTCTTCATAGATTTGATCCATAAACTTGACGCAAGTCTTGCTTGATTTCAGACTTGAGTGAAATAGTCTCAAAGTCTCAAAAGTTAATAGCTTGAAATTGATTGAGCAGATAAGGAATATTGGATTTAGATGACATCGTTTCTCATCCTCATGGTAATGCTCAGGACATAAGACAAGCCCCATATTTGAAAGAAGAAGTCAAAGGCCTGACCCACCCGATGACAAAAAGGTACACTCATTAAAAGTTGAGACTGATCCCAAAACGTGTCAAAAATCTGAATTTCAAAAATATTGGTCAAGACCTGATAATCTAGACCCTCTTCCATCAACTCTAAAGTCTTCTGCAAAAAGCAAACAAAGGAGCATCCTGCTTGATTATCCTGCAAACTCGCATCTGCCAAAGCTGCCACATAGGTCGCATAAGCCATGACAAAGAGATCACTATTGATTTTTCGGAAAATGTCATCACCTCATGATAGTCTTCAATATAACTAAGTCCATCATCATTGATTCTAAAGAGAAAACGAGCTAGCACTAAAGGTTGAATAACTGGAGCCAGTTTGGATTGACCGGCATGTTTGACAAAAAAACATGCGCTTGCCTGACCTGCTCTGTAAAAAGATTTTAACTAGCTTTGTCATCCTCACGAAAAATTTCGATTGTAGAGTACCAAACCCTGACTCGTAATAGACTGAATCATGCTTCTCTCATGTACTCCTCAAGACGTTTCATAGCTTCTCTGATGGTTTCCATGCTAGCTGCATAAGATAGGCGCACATAACCTTCTCCATACTGACCAAAAGGCTGCACCAGGGATAAAGGCAACAGCCTTCTTCTGAGCAAAATCTTTCAGAAAAAGCAAAGGAATCTTGATTATAGCCTGCTGGAATCTTAGCAAAAGATATAAAAAGCACCGTCTGGTTTGATAATCTCAAAACCAAGATTAGTCATCTTTCTCGATAATGTAGTCCCTGACGTTGGATATATTCCTTCTTCATCGGTTCTGCATCATCTTTACCAGCTGTCAAAGGCTTCTACCGCAGCATGTTGAGCCATAGTATTCGCAGCAGTTACCAAGTACTGGTGACTCTTGATGAGTTGAGCTGTGAAGTTTGCTGGTGCAAAGATAAAACCTAAACGCCAACCTGTCATGGCATGTGATTTAGATAGACCGTTGATGATAATGGCCTGATCTCTCAGCATAGTCCCCAAAGAGACATGATTTTCCCCTGTATAAGTCAATTCTGAGTAGACCTCATCACAGACAACGAAAAATCTCATACTTACGTAAAACAGCTGCCAAAGGCTTCTAATTGTTCACGACTATAAGTAATTCCTGTAGGGTTAGCTGGATAGTTGAGAATGACTGCCTTAAGCTTGTCCCCCTGCTCCAAAATTGCCTTTTCCAACATTTCAGGAGTCAAGACAAAACCATTTTCAGTTGTATCAATCTCGACAATCTCTGCTCCAACTAGATTGACAATTGGCTCATACCCTGGATAGGCAGGAGCTGGCAAGAGAACCTTGTCTCCTTCCTCCAAAAATAGCTGTCAAAGTAGCTGATAAAGCTTCTGTCGCACCAATTGTGACCAAGATTTCATTCTCTGGATTATAGTCAAGCTGGTATTTTTCTCTTACAAAATCACTAGCTGCCTGACGTAAGGTCATCAAACCACTCATCCCTGTATAGTAGGATTGGTCTTTTGGTCAATGGCTCGCTTTAGCCGCCTCCTTGACATGGTCTGGCGTTGTAAAAGTCAGTTCTCCCAAGGTCAGATCGCAGGACCCAGGAATCTCTGAAAATAGCCTGGTCAAACTGACGAATCAAGGAAACTTGAATCTTATCTAATTGTTTATTAAAGCGCTTGGTTAAGTCCATAGATACCCTCCTTGCTTAAAGAACATATGTCTATTATACTACAAAAGCTCTCTGACCGCAAAATTCCATTTAATGACAGCCTAATTCCTACTTTCTATTTACTTTTTTTCAAGATAAGACTATAATAAGAAGTGCTTATTTTCGGAGGTTTTTATGTCATTTCTATCAAAAAATGGGGCAGGACTGTTAGCCTGTCTGATCATTTCTATCATCTCTTGGGTTTTAGGAGGCTTTCTGCCTGTTGTAGGAGCACCTGTTTTTGCCATCTTTATCGGTATGATTCTCCACCACTTTCTCAGTTCCTATAAACAACTGGATGCCGGTTTGACTTACAGCTCCAAGAAATTGCTTCAGTATGCTGTTATCTTGCTTGGGTTTGGGCTCAATATCTCTCAAGTCTTTCGCAGTAGGAAAATCTTCCCTTCCTGTCATTCTATCTACCATTTCTATAGCCTTGATTGTAGCTTATCTTTTCCAACGCTTTTTTGATTTAGATACAAAACTAGCTACCTTGATCGGTGTTGGTTCCTCTATCTGTGGAGGTTCTGCCATTGCAGCGACCGCTCCCTGTCATCCATGCCAAGGAAAAAGAAGTCGCCCAAGCCATTTCTGTTATCTTTTTCTTCAATGTCTTAGCAGCTCTTATTTTTCCCAACCCTAGGAACCTGGCTCCACCTATCAAACGAAGGTTTTGCTCTCTTTGCAGGTACTGCGGTCAATGATACTTTCCTCTGTAACAGCCACTGCCAGCGCCTGGGATAGTCTTTACCATACAAACACTCTTGAGTCTGCCACTATTGTCAAATTGACCCGTACCCTAGCTATTATCCCTATCACTCTCTTCCTCTCTTACTGGCAAAGTCGTCAACAAGGCAACAACCAAGGAGTAAAAGCTTAAAAATCTTCCCTGTTTTCATTCTCTACTTCATCCTAGCTTCCTGCTAACCACCTTCTCACTTCCTTCGGTGTCAGCAGTAGCTTCTTTTGCACCTCTCAAACAACTATCTCAAATTTCTCATCATCATGGCTATGAGCGCTATTTGGTCTCAAAACCAATCTCATTGCTATGATTAAGTCCAGCGGTAAATCCATTCTTCTTGGTGCCCTCTGCTGGATTGCCATCATCCTGACTAGCCTGGGTATGCAAACGCTCATCGGTATTTTCTAAGACAAAAGGTAGCCCGCAAGCTACCTTTTTATTGTTCAAGAATTAAGCGTGTATGTTCTCTCTAATCACAACGATTCATCACGATATCATCGCAACCTCCCAGCACGCAAGATTTCTTCCGCTTCTAGACTTTCAAGTCCTAGTTGTGCCCAGAAAATCTTAGCATCTGCCTTGAGAAAATCACGTGCTACATCAGGCAGAAATTCACTACGACGATAGACATTGACGATATCTACAGGGAAAGGAATCTCAGCTAGACTGGCATAGCCTTTTTCTCCCAAGATTTCGCCCACCTGCAGCCTTTAGGGTTTACTGGAATGATTTTATAGCCACGAGCCTGCATTTCTTTAGTCACTCGATTGCTAGTTGTTTCTTCACGATCGGACAAAGCCCACTACTGCTAGAGTTTTTACTGGTTGCTAGATACTGACGGATCACGCCATCACTTGGATTGATAAATTCTTGAGTCATAAAAATCCTCCTTTTTCATCAGTATAGCACATTTTGAAAGGGTTTGCAGAATTCTGCTACCAAAAAACTCCCAACAAGGCCTATCACTTTGTTAGGAGTTTTGTCTGATCCAACGAATTCGTTAGATTTTTTTCTCAATACTAAATAATGGAGATAGAGGACGTTTTTCGTGGATACGGATGATAGCATCTGCCAAGAGATGTGCGATAGAGATTTGCTCAATCTTATCAATCAATCGCTCTTCTGGTAGGTAGATAGTATCCAAAACAACTAATTTTTTAATAGCTGATTTTTGGATATTATCCATAGCAGGCCCTGAAAGAACTGGGTGCGTACAGCTTGCGTAAACTTCGACAGCTCCAGCTTCAGCAAGAGCATCTGCCGCATGACAAATAGTTCCAGCTGTATCGATCATATCGTCAATCAAGATACAAGTCTTACCTTCTACCTTACCAATGATATTCATCACTTCACTAGTATTCATCTTGTCTACGCTACGACGTTTGTCAATAATGGCAATCGGAGTTTTCAAAAACTCTGCTAATTTACGAGCACGAGTCACCCCACCATGGTCTGGGCTGACAACCACATAGTCAGAACCAACCATGCCACGACGCTCAAAAAGTAGTCTCGCAATCAAAGGAGCACCCATCAGTGATCGACAGGAATATCAAAGAATCCCTGAATCTGCGCAGCGTGCAAGTCAATCGTCAACAAACGATCCACCCAGCCACTTCTAGCATATTTGCTACAAGTTTTGAAGTGATTGGCTCACGCGCTCTCGCCTTTTCTATCCTGACGTGCATAACCATAGTAAGGCATAACAACGTTGACAGATTCTGCACTGGCACGTTTCAAAGCATCTACCATAATCAAAATTTCTAGCAGATTGTCATTTACAGGTGAGCTAGTTGATTGTAAGATAAAGACGTGTTTTCCACGGATCGATTCTTCGATATTAACTTGAATTTCTCCATCTGAAAATTGACGTACAGTCGATTTTCCCAACTCTATCCCAATCTCTTGCGCCACACGCTCTGCCAATTCTCTATTTGAAGAAAGGGCAAAACAGCTTTAAATCAGAAAAAGACATGATTTCCTCCAGTATTTATGTATCACTTGTGTTTTTTCACAACATTTTTCCAACTACCATTGTAGCGCTTTTTTCTTGATTTTTCAATAAAAAATAAGACAAGAGTAGACATTTATACCCTTGCCTTGTGCTCATTTATATTCCTTATATTCAAGCTGAAATGTGACAACTTAGACATTCTATCTCATGGGAAGATAGGAACTCAAAAAGGAAACGTTAGTAGACCTCTCTCATACTACCTGTATCCACATCATAAACAGCCCCTGAAATAACCACATCATCTGGAATCAATGGGCATTCTCGAAGTAACTGCATATCCTCACGAACACTCTCCTCAACATCTTGAAAAGGGAGGAAAATCTTGACCCGAGACATCAACCCCCTAATTCTGTTTTTTAAATGTTCTTGAAAACTCTTCGTTTTTGAAATGTCTGAGCACCACAGTCTGTATGATGAAGAACCACAATCTCTCTTGTTCCCCATTTGTTGCTGGGAAATCACAAGCGAGCGAATCATATCCTCCGTCACTCGACCACCCGCATTCCGCAAAATATGAGCATCTCCCAGAGCCAACCCCAAAGCTTGTGCAACGTGCAGACGTGAGTCCATACAAGTCACAATGGCTACTCTTGTTTTAGGCTTGATTGGCAGATTTAACTGCCCATGCAGGGTCAACATAAGCTTGGTTGGCTTTGCATAAACTGTTCAAAATACGACATGACAACACACTTTCTTAGTTTTTAAGATAATTTGAAACACCAAATTATTTATCTTCTATCTTACCATCTTTTTCTTTGTCTTGTCAGTTTTTCAACTTTCCATATAAAAAAACTAGAACAGAGACTTCTAGCATCTAGCTTGGGTTTCCCTATCCTAGTTTTTATTGTTATGAATCTTTTTGGATATACTTGTTGAGAGAGCCTGCAAAGCTTTGAAGATTGAGACTTTGTACATAAACCTCACCAGTACCTCGGAAGGTATTCACCACTCCTTCGCCTGTACCAATAGATTGCCAGAAACCATTTTCTAAGTGGATATGATAGTCCAAAGATTGACTCCAAGCCACCACATGGGCATTGTCAATAGTTATTTCTTGGTTTTTGAAGCTCAATTTTTCTTAATAGATCCAAAAGCATTAGCCAAAAGAGTTCCCCTGACCCTTGGGTTGTCATCACAAAGAGACCGCCTTGCCCTCCGAACAGAGCTTTCCCAATAGACTGACGCTCCATTGTATAGAAAGCTGTCCCATCAAGAGCTAGAAAAGGCTCCATCATTCAATCGATATTGCTTTTTCTCCTAGCTCGAGAGCAATCACTTGACCAGGAGTATCTGGTGCTAAAGCAAGTTGTCCGTTGTCAGACTCTGCAACAGCTTGAGTAATGAAAGGTAGCTTTCACCAGAAACCATTGAACGTCCCACAGCTTTGACAAAACGTCCCCAAACCAGAACCACTAGCATTGAGCTGGGTATTGAGGCTTACATTAGGGTGTGTGGTAGACCATACTACCTCGCTGGATATAGACGGTTTCTCCCTTGATTGAGTGACAACTCTACCAAAGGAAATTGCATGTGACTATCCATAGAAAAATTTCATCAGAAATTCCTCCTTGTTTTTAATAAATGTTAGCAATAAAAATAATTAGTAATCTAAAACCTGAGTACAACTATTAGAAAAGACTTTTTCAAGACTTCTCCGATAGTGGTCACTCCGATCACCTGAATTTCTTTAGGTGGTTTGATTCCAGTTAAAGAATTCTTTGGTACATAGATTTTTGTAAATCCAAGTTTAGCTGCTTCGTTGATCCGTTGCTCGATACGATTTACACGCCGAATCTCTCCAGTCAAGCCCAACTCTCCTACAAAACATTCCTGAGGGTTGGTTGGTTTGTCCTTGTAGCTCGAAGCAATAGCAACCGCAACAGCCAAGTCAATAGCAGGCTCATCCAATTTGACACCACCAGCAGATTTGAGATAGGCATCCTGATTTTGCAAGAGAAGACCTGCTCGTTTTTTTCCAAAAACAGCCATAATCAAAGCTAGCACGATTGAAAATCAAGTCCTGTCGTCGTACGCTTGGCATTTCCAAACATGGTCGGTGTCACCAAGGCCTGAACCTCCGCAAGAATTGGACGTGTCCCTTCCATGGTCACAACGATGGACGAACCAGTCGCTCCATCCAAACGCTCTTCTAGGAAAACTTGACTCGGATTGAGAACCTCAACCAAGCCACCTGACTGCATCTCAAAGATCCCAATCTCATTAGTCGAGCCAAAACGATTTTTTTGACTGCTCTCAAGATACGGAAGGTATGGTGGCGCTCCCCTTCAAAGTAAAGCACCGTATCCACCATATGCTCCAACATACGAGGCCCAGCCAAGGTTCCTTCCTTGGTCACATGACCTACGATAAAGATGGCAATGTTATTAGTCTTGGCCAGCTGCATGAGCTCAGCCGTCACCTCACGCACCTGAGAAACTGACCCCTGCACCCCTGAAATTTCAGGAGACATAATGGTCTGAATCGAGTCGATGATGAGGAAATCTGGCTGGATTCGCTCCACCTCAGCTCGAACACTCTGCATATTGGTCTCTGCATAGAGATAAAACTCACTATCGATATCTCCCAAGCGCTCTGCTCGTAGCTTGATTTGCTGGGCAGACTCCTCCCCACTGACGTAGAGAACAGTCCCCACTTGAGACAACTGGGTTGAGACTTGTAAGAGAAGGGTTGATTTTCCCAATCCCTAGGATCCCCACCGATAAGGACGAGACTTCCTGGTACCACACCCGCCCACCAAGCACACGGTTAAATTCCTCCATCTCAGTCTTGGTTCGATTGACATTGATAGAAGTCACTTCAGCCAGTTTCATGGGCTTGGTTTTTCTCACCTGTCAAGGACACACGCGCATTCTTTGACCTCTGCAACCTCAACTCTCCTCGACAAAAGAAGACCAAGATCCACAGTTTGGGACAACGTCCCAGATATTTAGGGAATTATACCCTACAATTTTTGACATACAAATGTCGCTTTTTTTCTTTTGCGATGATAAACCTCTTTCTATATCTCTAACTCACACTCAATCACTTGGCAAAAAAATCAATCTTCTCATTTGGTACAAACTGGCGCATGAGCATTCGATGAGCAACTAAACTACCACAGTCTGGTGTTCTCGATACTTAGACATACATTCTAGAAAACGAGACTTCATTTCAGATAGCTGTCTCATATTGAATAGGACTATTAGGAAGTAACTCCCTCATTATTTTCTAGAAACATAGTACGAGCTTTCTTTCAAAATTATCTGTTCCACTTTCATGACCTGCCATTCATGCATAATGGCTCCACTCTCAAAGGAAGGCCAGTAGCACAGGATACATAAAAAGCCGTTTCTAAAGCTCGCGTCACTGCAGAAGACACCAGGATATCAGCTGAGCCAAACAAAGGATTTTTGCAAAGTTTCTGAGCTTGTTGTCTTCCTTTCTCAGATAAGGGTGCCAAAATCTATCCCGAATCCAGTATAGGAACGCTCCTTTCAACTCAAGGTGATTTGGCTCCCCGTGACGTACAAAGATAATCTTCATCTTAGTGCCCAGTCGATCCAAAATCCACCAGTCCGAACGCCATCAGCAGCATCTCCATCTGCAATTAAGAAAATGGAGCAAAGACAGCCTGAACTACACGTTCTCCAACTTCAAGAACAACCTCCTGATCTGTGATATTCTTCATCTGCGCAAAAGATATGTCCCCTCATTGCCCTGGATTTCCATAATAATCTCCCATCAATGACCCCAACAGAGTTAATCAAGACCAAGACCCTTTCTTACGAGGGATTTGATGAACGATCATAGAGGTAGAGAACCCTCAGTCGGCTGCATATAGGCCTTAACCCCGTCGGAACGAGAACAATTTCTCCTGGAGCAATAACCGTACGCACCGCAACCTTTTAAGTCGTAACCAGCTGCATGCGCTGTCTCACGTTTGGGTAACAAAGTTTCATCTGTAAAACTAGAAACTAATTCAAAACCACGAATTTTCATAATTTCCTCTTTTTAATCTTTTATTCTAGGCTATTTTATCTTATTTATTCGAAAAAGCACGAAAAAGAGCACACAACAGTTATAGGTGATACTATAATTTACACCATTTTCTACAATACATTGAAATTTTAGAGCGTTTGAAAACGAGGGTAAAGTTGATTTTCTACATCGTTTTACAGAGGTTTACGACATTTTTGCCCCTTTTTTTGCCCCTTTTTCAAAACAAAAACACTAGTTGCCGCTAGTGTTTTCAGAAAGTGGTAAATATTAGATTATCTAACTATATTATACCACTTTTTATTTCAGAGCAAACAAAAAAACCGCAAGCTACTGCCTGCGGTCTAGTGTAATAATTTTTTAGTCTTTCTGTTTTTTATTTTATTTTGTGGTGATAAGTCCATCAGGCTCAACAGTAAATGCAGCCTTGTCAGCCAATCGGCCATCAGGAAGAAGCAGATAGTATCCACCATTGTAAGGCACAAATGTGTTCGATTTCATATCACCATTGACTGCATCTAGGTAATACCATTTTTCATAGTATTTAACCCAACCTGTCTGCATAGCGCCGTCACGATTGAAGTAGTACCATAATCCACCAATTTTCTTCCAACCAGTAACCATAGCACCACTAGTATCAAACCAATACCAATATCCATCGGTATGTTTTAACCAGCGCTCAGCATACATATAACCACGAGAATCAAAATAATACCAAGTATCTGCAATCTTTTCAAATTTTGAAGTAGGATACGAACCATCTTTACGGCTCCACCACCAACCAGTATCGTTTCGTTTCCAACCTGATTGATCTTCTTCAGGTGGTACGATATAACCTACGATTGAATTGACTGAGCGCTCATTGTAACGGCAAGGTCCACCGACTTCGAGATAGTCCCAGTTTCCGTCAATATTCTGCTCGATTGTCTTGATTGTGGAACCGTCTGAGTCCTCATATACAAGACCAGTATGACCATAATTCACACCATCTCCTGCTACAAAATTCTTAACGAAGAACCAGCCTGCCTTAGGATATTGGGCGCCATAGACGACTTGTAAACCTGCTGCTTCTGCTGACCGTAACAAGTCAATAGCGTTACCCCATAAACGTGTACCGAAGTATTCGTAGATACCATAGCACGTCACATCTGCACATTGATAGCCGTACATTCCGTCGTAATCAACACCAGTCCCAGCGTCAGCATGAGACATGAGGTCGTTAATCATATCTTGTTTTTTAGACATTCGCATCATCTCCTTTCCAAGCATCATTCATCTTCTTGACAGCTGACTCGACAAATGTGTCGAGTTCTTTGTCACTCATGCTGATGTTATATTTGCTAAGCTCAGCACGAATTTTAGTTCGTGCTTGTTCCAGTTTCTCCTCACCCTTATAGCCAGTTTCGGATGCTACCTGCTCCACGGCATTTACTGCGTTCTTAGCCAAAATTTCAACGATTTTGACAGTCTGTTCGCCACCTTTTTTAATAAGGTAGTCTTTGATTGACTTGACTACGATACCTAGCAAAATAACTAGGATGCTGATTGCTCCGTTTGCGATAATTTCATTAATCTGTTGCATTTATATTTTCCTCCACAATTTCCAATGCTAGAAATTTTTCATACAGTACCTTGATAGCTCCATTGCCACCAAGCTCAACATAACTTTCATAAAGACGAGACAATTCCTCAATCTCATGCTGATTGGTATTGCCTCGTCTTATTGCTTTTTTTAGGTTTTCTTGTAATCGAAAACGTTGTAATCTTTGAAGACCTTTTCCGATAACACTCAATCCTTTGCTATTATCTTTGCCAATATTCTCAACATTTGAGACTGTTTTTTCAATAGCACTAATTTTGTCAGATAAGAGACTGATTTGTTTGTCAGTCTCTTTCGTATTCTGCGTGCTCTTGAAAGAGAAATAGCTAGGAATGATCACGATTAGAATCGGACTTAGTTTATCTAGAAATGCTAGTAATTCCAATCAGACCACTTCCAATCTACTGTGCAGAAACTCGAGTAGTTTCAAGATCACTTCCATTCTTTTGGCCATCCCACTTCCAGATTGCAAGAAGGCCATTTTGGGATGGTCCGCCTTCAAGTTGTTTGAGAGATTCGCCTTTATAAGTGAAAGCCTGATTTGTCTGAATCAAGACGCGCTTGCCCTCGCCATTCAATTCGAGCATGTTCAGGATCTTCAATCACAAACATATCACCTGGTTGATAGGCTTTGCCTTCTTCTACAAATGGGAAGAGTTCGACAAGCTCCTTGTAGGTTGTTCCGTAGGCAATCTTCTCACCCATAATTGAATCTTGCGCCATGACACGTACTACTTTATCGATTTTATTTGCAAGTGCAGAGAGTCTGTCCTGCTCGCTCTTGTTTTGAGCAATCTGTTGCTCAGCTTGTTCAAGCTGTGCCTGTGCTTTGACGATAGCACTTCCTGGATCTAGCTCGGCTTTTAGGATATCAAGAACCGCTTGAATAAGCACGTCTTCTTGGTCTTGTGTACGGTCACCAGCCAATTCCCGCTGGTTAGTGCTATAACGATTCCCGTCTTGCAAACGGATTTCTACAACGGTTGTAATATTGTCTCCAAAACCACGAGTATAAGGTTTGGTCGCTAGTTCGTAATTGTTAATTGCCATTTGTCATTTTTCCTTTCACTTCTTCAAATAGCTCTTTTAGAGCTGGGTCGTATTCTAGAACCTCTTTCATCGTGTGCATCGCTTGCTGCATACAAATAAAGAGCTTCATTCTGAGCTGCTTCTCTCTCGCTGACTGCTAATTTTTTAGTCAACGAATCAAGTGTTAACTGATTTACTACTGCGTCCATGTTGTTGTTCATGCTATTGTTTTCTCCAATTTTTCTATTTTTTGATTGAGCTCTTGAATGGCCTTGATTAAGTAAGGCACGAGAGCAAATGTGTTGTAAGAGTATGCCCCGTCAGGATTTTCAAAGAACGCTTCAGGAGCGTACTTCTGTACATCCTGCGCCATGATACCGCAAGCGATATCTTCTACTTGTCCATCGTATTCTTTACGATACCTGTACGTCTTCAAGTTATTGATAACATCTAGCCCGGAAACTGTACTAGCTTCGATATTGTGCTTATATCGACGGTCTGAGATTTCTTTATTCATTGGGATCCAGTCGTAACCAGAACCGCTGTAATAAAGGTAAAGATAGTTGTTTGAGGGCTCGAAATTTGAGTATTTAGACGAGTGAATCCAGTACCCGGATTTTCCTGAATTTTCATTGTTGTAGTAGATATGCCCTGTTACACGTAAATCCCCATGGATGACAGGTGTATTCCAAAACTCTGCTGTATTGTAACAATACATCTTTCCGTTGTTTTTCACATACCAAGCATAATCTCCAGGATACCCCCAATTATTCCCCCAGTTGACCCAAAGAGCCGTTTGTGACCATTGGCCAGTCCCATTACTCATACCGACCGAAAATTGATTTTCTCCAGTGATCCAGTACACCGACGAATCTTTCTCATGTGTACCAATCTGGAATCCACCAATACGGCCTTTGTAACCTTCAAGCAAGGTCGCAGTGACTACGACTGACCGAAGCTTATTGATAAAGGCTTCTTTAGCAGCAAGCGTATCCGTGAAGATATCACTTGAGACGAAACGTCTGGCCATAGCCATATCCATGACCAACTTATCTGCCGTGATAGAATTCGTTCGTATAACATCCGCATTCAGAGTCGCGAACGTACCCTCACCAACAAATAATCGCTTGAAGTAACCTTGAATAGCTGTCAGCTCATCAAGTAAGGTCTTCCCCTTCAATCGAATCTTTTCAGCTTCAATCAAGATCTGATTGTTGGTCGTATTGATTTGTGAAACGATTGAACCTGCGCTGGTTAGGTTTTGTACGGCCCATGAACCAGCTAGTTGACTTTGAACTGAGCGAATAGTTTCGTCTGTATCTTCTGGCGCAACTGAGTAATCAGATGGAGCTGAGCCACGTTCTATTTTTATCAAACCATCATTATACATACGAGCCGATACTCTGATGAAATAAGCATTGGCTGGTATAATAATTTGATTGATATTGTGTTGCTTACCTGTTGTTGTTTTGTAGGCATTCAAGCCTCTTCTGCGGACATCGATAGGATTTTTATTTTTATCGAAAAATTGCCAAGCCGTAAAAGCCATTCCATTATCTGGAAGAGTTACCCAATGCTGAAAAATGATGTTTTCGTTTGGTTCTACGGAAATAAAATCAGATGTGATTTCTTTTTGTGTACTATTCGCAGCGTAAATGATCCCAGCATTCCCTAAGTATCCTTTCGTTTCGGTCGAACTCAAAAATAAATTTCGATGATTTTCAAAGACCTTACTAACCTCAACCTGGAACAGCTGATTGGTCATAGCTATACGAGCGATATTATTGGCAATTCCATTATCAGTATTGCCCAGAATACGCTCATAAAGCTGACTGGTTTCCTTGACTCTTTGGAAGTCGGCTTGACTAGTCTTCCCAGCAATCTGAGATGTGATACTTGCGAATTGACCATCAACCGTCTGCTTGTACTGAGCAATCTTTGTAGCGATATCGTTGTTCGTCTGCGTGCTTATCGCACTAAATCGACGTTCTAGACCTCTCACATCTTCTTGATAAGTCGCTTTCCCTACATAGTCCTTCGCAACTAGCTCACGTACAGCCGTCGCTTGTCGTGCACTTTCTTCTCGAGTGTAACGCTGCAAGGCTTCCTGTCGCTGGCCGTCTTTATTGACATATTCCTGAATAGCTGACAAGTCTGTTCTCAATCCCTGAGCCGTTCGCTCAAAAAGTAGCCTTGGCTTCAGTGATAAGACCATCGGCATCTTCAGGAGCAGGACTCCAATCGGTTGCTACATTACCTTTTTCAATCTTCACATCCCAGACGCTTTTGGTAGCTTCCTTGTGATAAGTGTTAACGCGTAGATGATAGATGCCTGTCGGATTATTCCAAATGATTTTCGTCCCTATTGTACCTGTCTTGAGGTCCGATACGATTTGATAATTTCTGACATTTTTGTCCATGATCCAAAGGACCACATTATCAGACTCCTTATTCCCATCATGATGGGCCGTAAAGTTACCGTCCGTTTTGGCCGAAATGATGTATTCCTGACCCTGTTCCATATAGATAGACGTCTGTCCTGCATAGAGAACATTATTATCAAAATTAGCTGGCTTCCGATCTGGAAGAAAAGGGCCTTTTGACCCTTTCAACAAGTTCGTTCCACCGACCCTCAAGTTTGAAAATTCTTCTCGCAATTTCCCAGCTTCAGCCACAACTAAGGTCTTATCTGCCTTGTCCTTGGTTGCGTTCAAGATTTCTTGACGGATAGAACCAGCTCGCACCTCAAACTCAGCCAGACTCAACTTCTGATTAAGCTTGTTCTGCGTGCTTGTTTCCAAACTCTTCACAGACTGCCTGATATTCTCAGCAGTCACGTTGAGTGAGCTTATATCCGCTTTGGTCCTGAGACCTTCAGTCAGACGGTTCACCCCAGCATCAAGCGCATCAGCACGCTGTATTAAGTTGGATTCAACTGCTGAAATCTGACCTTCTATATCTTCAGGGGCTTCTGAATAAGAAGTATCTACATCGCTCATTTCGAACTTCGGCATCCAAATCCAAACGGTTCCTTCTTGGTTGAAATTGAACAACCATTCATTTGTTGAGAATTTAGACTCGTTCGTCCAACCTTTTGGAATATGAACAACATATCGTTTAATTTCTGTCGACAATATCACATTTCCGGTTTTATAATTGATATTCCCTAATCGAGATCTTAGCATTATTCCATTTTTACTTGCCTTGGCATAAAAACTAATTGTCACATCTTGATTAGTTGTACTTCCGGGAATTACTTTTCCAAACTGCCCAAAAGCTGGATAAGTAATCTTAGGATTACCTCCGTCTCTTCCGGCTGGATTTTGACCTATAATTTTAAGAGCATTATGACCTAAATACTTATCAGTGCTATCAATAGTAGCCTCGTAAGTACTTGTAGTCCAAATTCCTGTTTTTGAAATATCCTGCTTGAAAAGCGAATTCAAGAATAGATTTCGGCCAGATGTCTGAACACTCGCTATCCTACTAGCCAGCTCCTCAGCCGTCTGCAGGAGCTCAGACTTACTAGCCTTACCATTGGCCAAGTTAGTCAGCTCTGCAAGTCTCCGCGTCATCGTCTCTTCATAGGTCGCTTGCGCCGACTTCACACCAGTCAATTCTTTTTTTGTCTGAACAAGTGCTTCAACTTGTTCATCAACTTCATCTTTTATTTGTTCTTGCTTCGATAGAAATTCATTTGCTAAAGCATCTAAATCACTTGACAAAGTCATCTGAGCGCTCGTAGCCTGTGTCTTAAACTCTTCAAGTTTAGCAACAAAATCCAACCCAATCCGCTTTGCTTCCTGTGCAAGCAGGGTACTTGCGCTGGCCTTTTGTAAGGCTTCTATAACCTTTTGCCTATTTTCTTGGATAGTTTTTTTAATTTCTTGAGAATTTCGATTGAACTCCATATCGAATTTCTCGTGGTCAAATTCTGTTGGTTCAAGCTCCCATTCTGCACCATTCCAAAAATACAGTTGTTTTTTATCACCGACGGTCAAAAATAAACGATCGCCTTTTCTCAATGTCCCTTTTGGCACATCTAACGGCTTCACATCTCCAAAGTAGTTCGTGTTTTTTCCATCTGCTGACACTAAAGCTTTTGTTGCCGTTTTTAAAGCGCGTTCGCTTCCTTCGATTGAATCAGTTAGCGTACGTGATAAATGACTAATTTCACTTGTTACACGCTGGACCGTTCCAATATCGTTGCAGACAACCTTTCGACTAATTAGATTGCCACCTACATCATATTCGCTGGTAAACGACACGATGCGGACTTTTTGACGAAATCCCAAGGTTTCATTAATGGCCATGATGTAATCACCCGGATTCGGACGACTGATTCGATAGCCGGCTTGTGATAAGTCTTCCATATCGATTTCGACAGAAACCTTGTACGACTTATCCACATTTTCTTTCAGCCTCTCTAACAGCTTCCCTGTATCTTTGTAGCGCTCATCTACAATAGGATCTGCCTCAATTCGTCCATAAATAGCAGATAGTGGGCTCTCGTATGATGTTTCATAACGACCTTTTGAATGATCCTCATCGTCTTTCCAAGCACCGAGGCCACGTTGGTAGGTTACAAAGCTATTGATATTTTTTTCTATTTTCAGCTCGTTCATATTAAAATCTTTACGAACGATTGTAGACAGGTCTGTTCCGATTCGTTTTAAGATTCGAATGACATGACCACGGACAGAAAATTCAAGACCAGCGGCCTTGATAATGTCGTTGAAAAGTGACAGTCGAGACTTATTCCCAAAATTTTCTTTTCGAATAGACCCGACTGTTGTTTCCAAATTGTAAGTATATCCACTACCTGAAAAGATCGCTTGTAGGTAAGTTTCAAATGGTTTTGAACCATTCAAAGTAGTGTAAACCATAGATTTTGACATGTCGTAGAAGAACTGATGCACTGCATCAAATTCAACCTCAATCTGTCGTCCTGTGTCGTTAGGTTTTGCATAAGTAATACGAAAATACTCATCATCTAAACGAAAACGCCAGCCTCGACCTATACCGTGCAAGACTTTATCGTTGGTATAAATTGTACCCTTCACAGACAATTCACCATTGACCGCATTAGTTACAGAGTAAGCAACTAGAGCACTATGCTCTGTACCTTTTTCATCGACAAATGTAATCAATCTATCACCTCCTTACTTATATAGCTCTTTAAAACCTAGAATTTTGATCGTCCCTCTAAAATCAGTAGAATAACGAACTTGCTTCTGCGGATTTGGTCGAATGATAAAATATTCATAATTTGTTCGAATGTTAATGTTCAAATCTGGCAATGCCATGCCTTTGTAAATTACATTTTCGACACCAGATAAGCGCAATTTGTCACCTTCTTTGATCGGTGTTGAAGCATGATTATAGACCCAACGTCTGCCATCAATTTCCAAAAAGAAGTTTGTTTGGCTAGCGGTTGCAGTCAATTCGACTACATAAGGCACTTCTAGCTGGCTGAGAGTTGCTGTGCCCTTATATGGAATAACTCCTCCAGTCAAAACAATGTCTCGAGGTGCAGTTTCGCCAAATGGCATCTCAGCAGTCACCAGCTCAAAAGAAATGTTATATTTCATACCTGCTGCTGATTTACCGATAAAGTTATAATCAATTTCATTGCTGATATGCACCTTATATCGATACTTCCAAGCAGCGTGAGGAATATCTAAAAGGTTTAAATCTCCTGTTTTAGCTCCAGGTAGCTCAAATCCATACAATTCATCTTGTACTTGGTGCATTTTAGTGATGAAATAAGGTTCATCTCCATAAAGCCAACCTGCAAGCTCATCTTGTTTTTCCATAAATGCAGAAAGGCTGGCAACTGCCAACCTTCCAGAAACTTTAATTGTTTTTTGGCGCAAGGTGATCCCGTCATGGATATATCCGCTGCGCCCCTTAACCGTCCGCCTGTCTACCTCAATAGAAGGCGTACTATCAACAATTTTAATGTTATAAATGCCGAGCTGAGATAATTTAATCTCAGCGTTAGCATGTGTAATCAGTAAATCCATTTCATAGCCTTCCTATTCATAAACAAAGTAATCGTCTCTGATACGATCACGAGCTTCTCGCTCTTTAACAGACGTGTAAATCTTGTCGCCCACAATTTCGTTATGGATTTCAAATGTAGCATTTGATAATTGAGAATTCTTCACATCATCACTTAGATTTTCCAAGCTTGATTTCAGACCAGTATTATTCACGCTGGCTGAAGTCGTAATCAAGCTATCAACGCCATAACTTTGGTCTGTGATCGCCATCGCATACTGTTTCGCAACACCGTTGATTCTGCGCACCCAATCAGACATACCGATATACATTCCCTCGCCTGTGAATCCACCAATAGATTTCATCACTCGAGATGGAGAATGAATATCCAGAGCAGAACGCATCACGTTTGCAATATTTGAAGCGATTGAATATGCGAGCGAGTAAAGACTACCAGCCATGCTTGCTAATCCATTATAGAGTCCTGAACCAGCATGGACACCGACAGAGTACAGATGGCTAGCTAGTGCATTGAAGATGCCCACAATTTGACTATTTGCAGAAGATGAAACGCTGACAGCTTGATTCATTCCGCTATTAAAAGCAGAAGAAACGGCAGACATCCCTTGTTGGACATAACTCTTGACCTTATTCAGAGCACTATCGAATGTCTGAGTCATCTTGTTCCCGCCCGAAGTTGCAGCTTGGTCAACTTTATTCATGCCGTCTGTAACAGCCTTAGAAACGCCATTCATGGCATTTGTCGCAGCGGTTTCAGCATTCTTGAAGTTGTTTGTGACAGCATTCGCAACTGCTTGAGAACTGCTTTCAGCATTAGACTGCATAGTAGAAAATGCCGAGGTAGTAGATCCCTGCATGCTATTTGCTGAACCTGTCGCGTTTCCACTCATGGTACTATAGTTACCCGAAACAGCTGCTGCTGTACTGCTAGAAATAGCGCTTGCGTTGCTTTGAACAGTCTGGAACGCAGTATTTGAATCTGTTTGAAGTGCCTGTAAATATGAACTAGCACTTGTATTCAATCCACTTAAATTGCTAGTGACATTCGCATTCATAGTAGCTGATTCAGTCGTTGCAGTTGCTTGGGCTTGTTGCATATTTGTGGATACATTACTACTCAATGTCTGCATGTTGGTACCGGCAGCTGCTGCAAGTCCTTGCATGCTTGTATCGACATTTGTACTCATAGTATTAACCTTGGTTTGAGTATCAAGGTTCATTGCATCCATAGAAAGACCGACATCTCGTTTGCATAGATTGCGCCTGCAAGGTTGCATTCGTCGACATTTCTGATGTTTTAGCAGAAACATGATCCGACATTTCTGTCATCTTAGCCTTAACAACTTCGCTTCCTTCGGTTGTTTTTCCGGTGACAAAATCCCACATACCACCGAAGAAATCTCCTACTGCTGAAACAACTCCACTAATTGCTTCAGGAACAGCTGTTAACATCGCCTTACCTAATTCAAAGATAATTTTAGTACCAGCTTCAAGAATTTTCGGCAAACCTGCAATCAAACTGATAACTAATTGAGCAATCAATTGCAGACCGCCCTGGATCAGTTGAGGCGTTGCTTGCATCAATCCAGAAACAAGGGAAGATACGATTTGAGCTGCTGAAGCTATGATTTGTGGCAAGTTTTGAATCAAACCTGTTACGAGAGACACGATTAGCTGGATACCGCCCTGAATTATTGCAGGTAAATTAGATACCAATCCTTGGATAAAGGATGTGATAACCTGTACTGCAATTTGCAAAATTGTTGGTAATGATTGGACGATACCAGTTACTAGATTTTGTAGGATATGGATTCCATTTTGGATAATCTTTGGCATTTGCTGGCCAAGACCAGTCAAGAATGTCGTCACTGCCTGTTGAGCTGACTGTAAAATCTGTGGAAGATTATTAAGAACGCCTTGCACTAGATTTGCTAGTAATTCAACACCCATACCAAGCAACTGCGGAAGTGCGCTAGCAATAGACTGCACAAATGTTCCAATCACAGTCACTGCTGAACTGATTAGAGATGTAGCATTTTGTCCTACTCCTTGAACCAAACTACCAATCAAATCAACACCAGCCTGTACCAAGACAGGGAACATAGTTGCAAAAGCGCTAGCAAATTTAGCAATTAAATCCGCTCCTGATGCTATCAAAGCAGGAATTTGACTTGTTATACCTGAGACAAGATTTTGAATGATTTGAGGGCCTTTTGTGGTTACTGTGTTTAACAATTGGTCTATCTGGGTACCAAACTGATTGTTAATGATTCCTAATCCAGCAACTACAAGCCCAAGGATTGCAGCAGGACCAATAGCAGCCAAAGCCACACTCATGACTGATCCAATTCCTTGCGACATCATGCCAAGAATACTAATACCTCTGGATGCGGCACTTCCTAAAAACCCCAGGTAAGCCTCCGATTTTAGATGCAAATACTTCCACATATCCAGAGGCTGAGCTAAAGCCACTGCCTAAAATAGAACCAAAAGAACCAATTTTAGATCCAAGGCCACCTAAAAGACCAGTAAGCAATGTCAATCCTTTTGTCGCCGGACTGAACGCTAAAAGTCCACCTAACAAACTAAGGATAGGTGCTGCAGAAGACATCGTTCCTTTGAATTTCTCCATAGTCCCATCTGCTAACTTAGTGCCATTCAAAAAATGGTCTAAGACAGGATTGATAGTAGCCATTGCATCAGTGAAATTTTGAATACCTTGTGATTGACTGAATTTATCTACCAGCTTATCCACATATTTCACGATTGTGGTAAATAATGGCAGCACTGATTCCCCAAGTTTGATTTGCAAGGTTTCAAACGATCCGCTTAAACCTTCAACAGCACCTTTTAAGTTGTTAAGTTTTTCGGCAGCAACCTGCGCAGCAGTAACCTTACTGATTTCTGCTTGCATTTTGTTTGCGCCATCTGCTCCTTCGTTCATTGCGATAGTTGCAGCACGAACAGCATCTGTACCGAACAATGTCTTCAAAGCTTGTTGTTGCTGTTGTTCTGTTAAACCACTTAAACTATCTTTAAGCACTTGGGAAATCTCAGCAAATGATTTTACTTTACCTTCGGCAGTAAAGAATTTATTAGCACCATCTTCTGTAATGATACCCAACTGCCTCATTGCGTTGTATTGCCCTTTAGTTTGAGGTTGCAAATTCATCAGCATCGTTTTAAGCGATGTACCCGCGTCCGAACCTTTAAGACCATTTTGAGCAAATACTGCTAAGGCGTTAGTTGTATCTCTGAAAGAAAGACCTAACCCGCTAGCCACAGGGGCAACTGCAGAAAGACCGTATTTTAATTCGTGAACATCTGTAGCAGATGCGTTAGCTGCTCCTGCTAGTTGGTTTGCTGCATCAACTACCGAAAGATTATCTTTTTTAAATGCATTCAATGCCGTAGATGCTATTTCTGCGGCTTCTTTCAGATCAAGTTCCCCAGCGGTTGCTAGGTTCAAGGCACCTGTCAAACCACCATCTAAAATATCTTTGGTAGACACCCCAGCTTTTGCCAATTCTTCAATGGCATCCGCCGCTTCGGTAGCAGAAAATGCCGTATCAGCACCCGCTTTAATCGCTGCATCATGAAATTGTTTCATGACATCAGTACTAGAGCCAGTAACAGCCTTGATGCTACTCATGCGCGCTTCAAAGTCTGCTGATTTGGTAATCGCACCACCGATTGCATTCTTAATAAAGTTAAATCCGGCATAAGCTGCTGAAATACCAAGGGCTGTCTTGATAAGGTTGCTTGTAGCAGATGCCGCTTGATTTGTATGATTCACAATTCCCATCAGGGCGTTAGTAGCTTTACTACCTGCTTGTTGAAAAGCGTTCCCAAGCCCACTTGAAATTTTACTCGATAAGGCACTGATTTTACTAATCAGTTTACCACCCAACGAATTTCCGACTTGGTTTGTAAAATTATTTACTTTTCCTAAAGCAGAACTAAAGGTATTTTCTATTGTGCTACCTAATTGTGAAAATTTGTTCGAAATTGGAGATAAAACACTTGAAATTTTAGAATTTAAACTAGTGAATGCTTGTGTTATTTTTGCTAAACCTGCTTGTATGGGTTCGGGCAATCGTTGACCAATGTTGGATGCGATACGTTGGATTTCACCAAGAGCGATATTCAGACCACCTTTGAATCCTTGGCCTATTTTTTGACCTATTGAAGCATTTGAAGTCGCGAGCTCATTCATCAATTGACCTATTTTTTGAATCATTTGATTCGAACTATTGACCGCAGCTTTCTGTGCATCATCGAACGCTTTCTTTGTATTTGATACAATTTCATTCATTGACTTTTCATAATCTTTAGTATCTGCCCCAATATAAGCGTAAATAGAACCATCAAAACTCATACATCCACCTCCTTCTGTATCTAATTTCTATTTGCAAACATCTGGCTCGCTTTTTCAAGCAATGCCACAAAATCGTTTTTGTTTTTGATTTCTTTCTTTTTATCAGGATGGAAAACCCTTCGGACTTTGTCCTTGTCTCTCTTTTTACTGAGTTTCTTCGCATCGACTTTTTTCGCGTTCAATGTATATCTCAGTTCAAGAGCTAGACCCGAAAGAGCTTCGCGCTCTTCAATTTGTCTATAGTAAAGCCCCTCCAAAATTGCATCAAGCTCCCACTTGTTGCAATTTAAAATTGTTTCTTGGTCTGTAAGGCCAAGTTTAGCGCATTCTGTTAAGATACCGCGTTTTTCCATCTTGCCAATAATTTCTGAAATTGCTTTGACTTGAGCTTCTGCTGTTTGATCCCCAGCTTCCGCTTGAGCTTGTGCCAATTCTTGTCCAAGTTTCATGTTTTCGATATATTTCAAAATCTTCTTCTTGAAAAACCTGACTGCACCATTTCTTCTTCAATTTCCTGGAATAGTTCTTCCTGAGTGATCGTCACTTTCCGACTTTTCAAATCGTGCTTCAATAGCTGCCAAAGCTTCATCTTCGGATACTGCTTTACCTTTTTTACTGGCGCAATATTGAATCAAATCAACAATCCCTTGGTCGTCACGATTGACAATTTTAAAGAATAGCGCACCAACACCATTTCCAGCTGACTGTCCATTCGCGTCTTTAGTCGCCATATCTTTGTCAATCTTGAACATTAAGCGATAATCAAATTTGATTTCAACGATTTTTGCAACATTAAATTCCATGTGTATATACCCTTTTACAAATAAAAATAAAAAGGTGACCTTTGACAGTCACCTTCTTAGATAGATTAGCGCTGGATGTTATCGTAGTCACCTGTGGTTTCTCCTGGGTTTTGGTAAGCGTAAATGTTGTTCAACACAGCCAATTCCTCAGCAGAAAGTGGGAATTTACCATCCTGAAGACGGCCAACGATACCAGCAGTGTATGAAAGCTCAACGAATTCTTCTACTCCATCGTTGAATTCGACATCATCAGTGATTTTAGCATAACCAAACTTAGCAGGGTAAGCATCCTTTTTATTTGGATCTTCGCCAATTTGAGTTTTAACACTATCATCGACAATAACACGCCAAATCTTAATTGACTCACCTTTGGCTTGAGCATCTAAGACAACGTTAATTGACGGATCCATTGGAGCAAAGTATTGAGTCAAATCGATTGAGTGTTCATCGCTTGATTTTTCAAGCAAGCGACCTTGTTGTGTTTGCTCATCTTGATACTCGCCACCAAGCTTTGTGCTTCCGTCTGTACGGTAAGCAGGAAGCAATGCTCCCTCGCCTTTTTCAGCGTGAATCGATTGGATGAAGTAGAACACCTTCTTACCAACGATTGGTTTTGCAGTTGTAATTTTCACTTGTCCTTTTTTATCCATTTAGCTAGGACCTCCTTGTTTATAATATTGTTTCGGTCGTCTTGATAACGATATGATAGACCTCACGACCGATTGAGTTGTCCATCAATATAGTTGAAGTAGTTCTTGTATTACGTCCTAGCAATCGAATAGCTTGCGACTTTACATCTTCGGCATACGCTCGATTTTTGTTACCAGGTAAGTAAATATCAATCTGAACCGTGCTATCTTCGATTATAAGCCCCGTCTGCGCCGTTTTCGATGTATCAGATGTAATTCCTCCAATCACCAAAAAAGGCTCGGTTACGGACGCGTCAGGTAGCTTGAAATGGATTGGAACATTCAAGGGTTTCAATTTGTTTCTCAAGCTGTTTAATAATTCAGTTGTTGGAGAATTCATCGCCACCTACTTCCTAAACATTTTGTTAAGGTTATTCATCAATTTTGGATATTCCTCTCTCATCGCTGGCTCCATGAAAGGCTGTTCGGCCATTTTCCGCGTCCCCAACTCGACATATATCGAATAAAAAACAGGTGAAATGACTTGATAACCAAGTATTTTTTCTTGCATCGAGTATATGCTTTCGCTTAACCAACCCGTATCCCAAGGCGCATACAATTTAGCCAAACGCTCGACACGTAGACTGGAACGATTCAATTCTCTATCAACAGCGATAGGGGCTTGTCGTCCTTTTCTCTGCGTCTCGCGCAGAAACTTATCCAATCCTTTCACACGATAAGTTATGCTCATAGATAAATCACCGTACTATTTTTGTGATGTTTCTTCCCTTGGATGCTTCGGCGCCTACCTTTATAGATAACCTCTGAGAAACCAGTGTGAACTCCTTGAAGGTGTAGCTTGAAGCTATCAAGGTTGTACTTCCCAAAAATCCCCATTTGTTCTGCATTTGTCAGAGAACCTTCCTGACATGGCAGAGGGCCAATTTCGTTTTGAGTTGTGTCTACAAAAAGCTCATCTTCAGGCTCAGCTTCTTTGATTAAAATAACTCTTTGGTTATAAATCATAGAATCACCTCCTAGATAAAACGAGCAATTCCTCGAGCTTTTCGCTTGCTAGCTAAAGAAATAAGGGCTTGCTTATCATCTTCAGACAAATAGCTGTCTTCCCATGTAAACGCCCTTCCTTCTTCACTATCAGCCTTAGCGCCTTCAGAATTCAGCTTGTTAAATCGTTTGATGGCCACATCGCGAACGATGTAGGCTGCGCTGTTCGGAATTTCTGTAATTGATGATTCGGAATAGCGATTGACAAAGACAAGGATGCGCTCTGTGCTTTCTTTGATGGTCAAATTTAGCAAGTCATCCTGCGCAGTATCGCTTACCCCTTTTAGTAATTTGATTTCTTTTAAAATCTCATTCGTATCAATCGCTGTCATCGATTAGCCTCCGGGCACTGCTGCAGGAGCCACTTTTTCGATAGTAGTTTCTACAACGCCTTGAGGGATTTCTGCAAAGAGTACATTAGCGCCAAAGAATACAGATTCGTAAGTGAGGTTTTTCAATGCACGGTCACGCGCAACAGCAATCAAACCAGTTTCGTCTGTAAAGTCTGCAAACAATCCGCCGAGGTCCCCAGAAGCTACATTCAAGTTGGCAAACACAAGGTTTTCAATTGCTGTCGTATAGATTTTGCCTTCTGGCACACCGTTCATCACGATCACGTTTTGCATGCCCAAGAAATTCTTGAGCAAAGTCATGCCGAAGACGTTCGAAGCGTCAGCACCTACACCAGCGTTTCCAAGATATTCAGCAGCATCAACCGGATTCACAAAAGTAACGATTGGAGAACCTTCGAATTCGTTGAAGGTTGCGATTTTTGCTCACGCTTGCGCAAGCGCACCTTGCAAGCCTTTACCCTTATTCTTCGTCGGGTTAGCTTTCAAGAATGTGAAGAATTGTTCTTTGATTCCATTTTGGATTTCACGCATCAAACGTGTATCGGCTTCAGTGATAGCAACAGATGCTCCATGACGAGCAATTGCTTCGGCGGAGACAGAACGACGTTTTTTTGAACCACGCCACTTCATAAGCTTCGGCTTTAGTACGTACCATTTGAGAAAGTGGAATGTCTTCACCTTCACCTGGGTTTGTCGCGTTTACGTCAGCAGTCCATTTGTAAGTCTGGATTTTGAGATCGCTTGTAAGTTCTTGACGACGGCTAACACCCAAAAAGAGTTAGCAAATCGTTGATATTTTTAGAAAACTTATTGACAAAATCAATAGACTTGATTTCGCCCAAGTTAGCCATTGTAGTTAGTTTTTGTTCAGCCATATTCTAGCCCTTTCTAAATAAATCAATATTTTCAGCAATCGCAGCCTGACGTTTATTTGTGTCCTCGATTGCCATAATTTGTTCTTTCGTGATTCCTGTTGTAGTACCACGACGAGGCGCGCTCTGAACCAGTCGTTCGTTCACACGCTTTTCAACTTCGCTATCAAATACAGTTCGCAAAGCTGTGATTTTAGCTTTCACTTCTTCAGCAGTCGGAGCTAGCACATGATCTAAAAATTCTTGTGGCAACCCTTCATCTGCCAAAAGCGATTGAGTCGCTAGTTTCATCTCACGTTCGGCTATATCCTGCTCGCGCTTTTCCAATTCAGCGATTCGGTTTGCTTCTTCTTCTCTAGCGCGTTCGTCTTTTGTCAGCTTAGCCAGTCGTTCGCCTTCGCTTTTAGCTTGTTCAATAGCTGTAACTTGTTCAGCTTCCCATTTGGTACGTTCAGCAGCTAATATCTTGCCGATTTCTGCGCGAGTGAATGTACGTTCGTGCTTCTCGCTACCTGCATTTGATTCTGTTTCTACTTTCTCGTTCTGGAGTGTCGACAGTCTCAGTTGATTCAGTAGATACAGTTCCGTTGATTTCTTCTGACATGATTGTCCTCCAGCGATTACGTCGCCACTCGATAATCTCGTTTTACGTCCGGCGACGGAACAATGCAGCTTTTAAAGTCTTCAGCAAAGTTTGGACGATATAAAAACCGCATCGAAATCGACACGATTTATAGCAATTTACAGTAATTTATAGCAGTCTATTCCTGCAAGTCAAGACTCTGGATCACCTTCTTTCATTGATTTTTTGATTCCATCAATCATCCCACTGATAATTGAATAGCCTACAACTAATAAAACGAGCAGGACGATTACGCCTGCTGTGATAGATACCAAATTCCAAATAAACATTTTATCTCCTTTCTGAGTATAAGAAAAGCACCTAGATTATTCTAAGTGCTTAAGTAGTGAATTGCATTTTTATATTTTTTTAACACGCTCGTAGTCTGTATTGGTAACAGATTTCAAAACGTGATAAATCTGAGTTGTGTTTCAAATCTGCAAGTTTTACAACTCTTGCTAAATTATTTGATTTCACTTTTTCGAGATATTCTTGATAACTTTGACCTTTTTTTCTTTTGTCAAAATTTGTACTGCTGTAACAACTTCATTTGACAAAACCCGACGCCAATAAATCATCAGCAGTTACATCACTATCCTCAATTACATCATGCAAAAGAGCGACAGCTTTTTCTTGTTCAGTTTTGACTTGGCTGGCTACATAGAGAGGATGCTGTATGTAATCAACACCCGCTTTATCTACCTGCCCTGCATGTGCTTTTTTTAGCAATAGCTAAGGCAATATCAATCATGCCGCTACCATCCTACCAATATAAGCAAATGCATCCTTTTCTGGAATTTCTTCGAAATCCGTGAAGTCATTGAAAAAGATTTTATTAAACCAATCAATGCTATCAACCCACTTTTTTTCGATGTCAAAAACTTGCATGACACCATCAATTAAACGAAGTACTTGAGGATTATTCGTCGTTGTGTGGTAGTATTTAATATTTTTCATATCACTTCACCCCCTCTATATTTTTAGGAATCTCAAGTCCATTACTTAAATCAAGCATTTCTTTAAATAATTTCATGCGCTCTCGATCAGATGTACTCGTATCACGATACTTCTCATAAAGCTCATGTAATGGACCATTCTTTAAATCAAAACTTTCCTGAGTATGATACTGCATTTCAAAGTTGATACCATCTTTTTCAACAACTGTATTCACACCTTTATATGGTCCATCTATTAGCCAAGTATTTTTTACTTTAACAACTTTATAACCCTCTGCAATAAGCTCCTGTTTCATCTTTAAATACTCTTTTGCAAAAGTATCGGGGATCGAAAACAGTTGTATACCGCAAAGCATCATTAATTTTACTTGCAGCCTTTGATAAACTTATATTTTCAGCTTGGCTATCTGTTGTAATTTTACGAGCTAACGACTCAGCTGTTTTCTTTCGAAATTCAAGACCAGCGAGTTTATTTTCACCAGCAATACGTTGCATATCGCTTGTGATTTTTGGCTCTATCTTTGAAATTCGATCCAAAAGTTGTTTACTGTGGTATTCAGCTGTTCCGTCTCTCATACTTAGATTATACACTTCGTTTGAATTATTTTCAAGGCTTCCATCCAATTCCTTTTCATCTGGCATCACACCCGACCGACAATTGAAATGAAAAGGCGGAGCGTTTACTCCAGCTTGCATTTCATCAATCAGATACCGTTTGTCTTCCGCATGAATTCTTTTACAGATTTCAGTTGTCCGATTGTCCAGATGAACCAATATTCGATAGTATTTAAGTCCCGCATCCTTGTAACGTTGGATAGCAGAGCGATTGACAATCATCGTTCCATCTGTCCGAACGAGTGTCTCAGCTCTACTGTTAGCTACTTTGTATCTTTGTGCTAAGTTTCTAGCCATTGTTCGCGGGTGATCGCCACGGACAAAACCAGCCTTCAGGATCTTTTTTAAATCTTTTACCAGATTATCTGTATTGCCCCACAATTGCTGACTGTAGTTATAACCGTTAAAAGGCGTTTTAACTAATTCTTTTAAAGCAGGCTCATTGATTGCACCAGTCCGACCACCCATAGCCTTTTTATAGCCCATGAGAGCCATTTTCTGCAAATAGCTTTCAAACTTATCAGCAATAAGACCTCTTACGACCCCTGCGCGAAAGAGCATATCCAGTTGCAAAACATCTAACCTCGTCGCCCTAGAAGATGCATATTGTTCATTCAATCTTTTAAGCAATTCTGGGTCTTTCTCAGCTTGCTCACGATACTTTCTGGCATTCTCCCGATAATCTGACAAGTCGGTACCCTTCAAGCGTTGTAGCGCTTCCTGATAGCTCATAGAGCCATTTTCAGAATACTTGCTGACAAAATCATAAAAAGCCTTTTGCATTTCGTTAGCTTGCTCTTGATAGATCTTATTTAATTCAGCAAAAAAATCAAGATCTTTTCGATCTAGATAGCGAAAAATTTCATCTGAGCGACCTGACCAATAATCAAGATGGTTTTGATTCAGTTTCTTGTTCATCATCGACCACCTCATTTACTGGATCTAGCCGTGGTTCTGGTTGCTCCAAGTCTTCTTGCTCTTTCAAACGCTTGATTTCATCGGCCGCATCTACACCCGTAACTTGATTCAATAATTCGAAAATAGTCTGATCGCTGACGATTCCATACAATGACTTAATCATCTCAACGATTTCTTTTTCGTTTTGCGGAACGTTCGGGCTAAAAACGACAGATGTTTCATTGATGAGTTCGTAGGCTGTATTTTCATTGCCTTGGATCTTCCAGATATTAACCGCTAAACGCAAACGACGCATGAGGCCGGCTTCAAATAGGTCTTCTTGTTGTTCTCTGTAGTTATCACTAGCCATGAGCTTGTACTTCATCGACTCGCCAGATTGTGTACCAGCAAAGCTGTTATCTAGCGTGTCAGGTGTAAATGTAAAACGCAAAATATCATTCACAAGGCGTTGCTTGTATGATTCTGCACCTTTGCTATCATACGACTTGATTAAATAGCTAGCGTCTGGATTAGCTCCGCCCGGGTTTGGATTGTCATCCAAGATGAGAACTTGCGCTTTTTTATACGCCTGCGACACATACAAACGACCATTTGGATTGATTTGTCCATCTTCCAAAAAGTCATTCTCTTCTGCGCCTGTATACGGATTCCCCTTAATCATCAAGATGGCATCGTTGCTATTTTGCTGAAAATTAGCAAGCTCAGACTGTGACAAATCATAGGCATCAATGTTATCCAAAACCGACTCATAAGATCCTAAACGGTCCTCGTTGTTGCTGTACTCATTGACTGGCACTGCTTTGAAGTAGTGCTCTTGTTCCTCCTTGAGCGCCATTTTATCGCTATCTGTGGACTTCCACTCATAGCTGTAGATACGATCCGCAGTGTAGACTTTGATAATCGTCTTGCGTTTGCTATCACCATAATCTACATCGTAGTAGTTAACAGCCATGAGCGAATTTTGCTCGTATGTGTCATCATAAATGACAAAAGTCTGCTCTGGGCTGAGCTTGTACAATTTAACCCACGCTTTGCTATCACGCTCTGTGACTGTTAAAAGCTCGTAAGCACGACCGTACACACACAAGTCTTTCTTGATCGAGAGTTGTGTTTTTCTCGTTGTTTTTAGCAGAAAAGTCTTTGATGTTGTCAAGGATTGCTTTATTCTCGTTCTTGTACTCGACCGGATTCCCCAGCATGTAACCTTGTTCAAAAATAGTAATGTACTTAGCGAAGTCACTGGAAATGCGATTATCTGCCGCAGTTTCGTCTGTTTTAGCAGGTCGATACTTGATATTATTATCACCTTTGTAATATCGTTTCAGCTCTTTCAGCCTTGGCTGTTGCTCTGCTTTGTGACGATTCACATAGCGTTTTAACCGCTCAATCCAATTGTCAGAACCGTATTCGGTAGCTTCAAAGTCTTCAAGCATCATCATAAAGTGCTCGTTTGATCTACTGTCAAAACGTGTACCGCTTAAAAATTTAACTTCCAATTTTACCTCCTAAAATAATAAGATGCATTCTTCATGCGATCTTGTGTCGATTTGCTTTGTAAAATCCTATCTTGCAAAGCGTACCTGATCGCATCGATACAGTGATTGTAACTATCAACCGGCTCGTTGATATACTCATTTGTTTTCTTATCCTTCTTCCAAGTGTAATTTTCCAGTTCTTCAATCAACTTCACACATCGTTCATCAACGACCCAATCGTACTGTAAGAGGTACTGAATACCTTGCATGACTGAGCCAGGGCCTTTCTGAACATCGATAACCCGAAGAATTCCAAGATTTCGCAATTCCTGGTTCGATTTCTTTTCAGCGCTATCTGCTCTAATTTGCTCTTTAGCATATCCAAGAGCCTTGATACTCTCTGCGATTTTGTCATTGGTCAAATTCTTTCTAACAAATTCTTCGACTACATAGAGCTTCCTGTTTGCATCATCAATCCTAATGTGCATCAAGGCTGACGGGTCGTTGATAAAACCATAGTCAAGACCAAAATAAGCCGGCAGATGCGCCAGCTCGTCTTTATTCAATAACCTTTTTTCGTATTTCGGAAAGACTAGCTTGTCCAGAGTTGCGAACTCACCCAGAGCGTAAATCTTGTAGTACGCTTCGTTTCTGTTAGCCAGTTCCTCGATATTCTCAATTGTGACCTTGTCTAAAAAACGATTATCTTTGTAGGATGTGTGATAAACAACTGTATTTTTTGGCTTCTTAACAAAAAAAGCGTTGTAGGTCCAGTTAACCTTCGACACCGGGTTAAACATCAAAAAGATTTGTTTCTGCTTGTGTTTTCTGTCGCGTAAGCGCAACGTCAACTGTGTGTAATCATCTAGTGTGAACTCAGATGCTTCTTCCATAACAACATCAGAAACACCCTTGATTGACTTTATTTTCTCTGGGTTGTCCAGTCCTTTGAAAATGAACTGTGCTCCGTTGGGCAACTCAATCCGATAAGCCGAATTGTTGACCTTGCACTGGTCAAGTAAGCTCCAGGAATCTAAGCACTGTTTCACGTCCTCGAAGATTGAATCGTGAACTGTGGCTCCGACTTTTCGCAAAAAAAAAGAACCTTGCGAGGGAATTTCCAATCCTGGCAAGCCTTAAAGACGACTTTCTGAATAACTCCATGGCTCTTTCCGCTTGACGCTCCACCGTAGTGAACTTCGGTAAAAGTTGAGTAGTCCGTCAGCTTGTCATATATATGCTTATTGAATACCCTGCTAGGAAAAGGGAATGAAATTTGAATACTTAGTTTCGGTCTAGTCTTCGTCAGCATCCCAATCACCTACCTTAATTTCGATAGTTCGTTGAGTGATTTCTTGTTTATCTGTCCAAAGCCTATGACGTTTTCCTAGAAGTTCAGCCGCCTTGATTCTATCTTTCGCACCGACATCAATATCCGTAATCGTTTGACCTAATTCTCCAATACTAATCAAGGTTTGTTCTTGCATTTCTCCTCGCATGACTGAAGTTAGGTAAGTGAGCACCTCTTCCTGCGTTGCAATCTTCTCAGACGCAAGCTGAGCCAATCTTTCGTCTATATAGGATTTTATTGCAGTATTTTGTAGTAGCTTAGAAGCGTTCGTGTTCGCATACTTAGAGCTATATCCCGCTTTGACAGCCGCCCCTGTTGCATTCCCGCTGATGATGTACTCATCGGCAAATCTCTGTTGTTTTAAAGTTAGTTTAGCGATTTTCCATCACCTCCATTCGAAAAATCAAAAAAGCCACTCAAAGAGTGACTGTATGCGGTAAGTGGGTGCCTCCCCCCACCAGAGCCTTATATAGCGCTACTTTATCTCTGTCCTACAGGTTAATCAGCCTAAATCTAATTACCGCCCTGTACCCCTATTGTGATAGCTACTCACAGAGATACAATTGGAACGACAGGACTCGAACCTGTGACGTCTCAATTCCCTAAACAGGACTTAATCCGTCTACCATATATCCATTAACCAGCATGAGACTACTGCTTTAAGCGAGTGACTTTTGATAACTTATAGTTTATTATCTTGTCCACAAATATTCCTACTTGTATCACTCATGCACGATTGGTTAGACCAATCACCCCTTACATCGCAAACTACTAAGCCATTTTTCAATTAACGAAGACCCCGCTAAAAGTCTAAGCTGCTTTACTCTTTGACTTTACTCTTATCCTTGCGAGACTTGAGCAGGCAATCTAATTGCCGAAGTACACTTTCGTTTGTGACGGGCGATGACTTTTGCTTTTTTGAGTTTTTTCTATCTTGAATAGCATTAAAATATAAAAATCATCTTTTATCTATCACAGACACGCATCGCCATGTGTTTTATTCTCTTTTGAAGAACAAAATGCACAGCGCCTGCTTGTTATCGATTGTTTTGCGGACAATCGACTCACCTTACATACTTTTGGGAGGCACCCAATTTTTGTAAGATATGGTATTAAGCTCTTGTTGCACCTCGAACCAAATACCTCTTTCCTCTTATAGACTCGTTTCACAGCCAAACTGCCACGTTTGCATTTCCTCAGCACCTTGCCGTTGGAATCTTTCTGCTTTAACTTCGCCCACCTATTCCAAAACTGAAATAGTTAAGATTAAATTGCTTAGATTGACCATTTCTGGCAGGATGTTTGATAGATTTAAAAACATCCTTTTCCTGAGTTACCACAGATTATCTAGGCTAAGCCCTAAAAATGCAAGACGACTACAACCTTGCTTGTTAATTAGAAAGAATATTTGTTTTTTATTTTTTTGTAGTCATTTAAAACCTCTAGCGGAATCAAACCGCCCAGCTTATAACTTATCTAGGATATAAGTAGCCGTGCAATCATGCAAGGTCCGGTCGCTACTGCCGACCATTTTTTTAGTTTTTAAATAAATAACGATACCAGAGTTTGAACTAAATAATACAAAGAGGAAATCACCAGCCTACTACCCTGATACCGTTAAACATTACAGGAGTCATCAATCCGTTTTATCGTACTTGCTGACAATACCATAATATCACATTAAAAGTTCACTTTAGTTCACTTCGTTCACAATTTTTAGATAAATTTTCAAAGGCAGACTTTCTAATTTTTTGAATAGCACCTCTACTGTATTTTAGCTTAGCACCGACTTCATTCCATGTCATACCATTGATGTAAAATAACCGCATCACGATATTTTTCTACCGGATCGTCTAGCGCCTCGATCGCTTGCACCAGCTCATCACGTTCTTTATACAAGTCCTGAATTTCTTGATATAGCTGTTCTGATTTATCAATAATCAGAACATTTAATTCTTCTGATTGGTTTTTGTTATTCTTCGACTTTGGCATATTATTAAACTGCTGTCCTCGCAAGATGCTCGATTTCAGGCTGATGATTTCCTGGTGTTTTGACTTCGCTTTGATATCTATATACTGCAAAGCTTTTTAATCGTTGTTTGATGTTTATCGTCAATCTTTCACCTCCTCAATCTTTATTATTATTTTTATTATTTTTTTAAAGAACTTATAAAAATTACTGACCAATATGAAGCCCACATAAGGTATGATAACGATTGAAGGAATTGTTCAACTGTCATTTCTCCACCTCCTCAATCTGAATCCCTTTGCAATCAAACACCCAGCCGAAGCCAGCATCTTCTAGTTCTTTTCGTGTATGGTGTGTTCTATGTCCGTTTGAATTATTTATATCCGCAACCGTCCACATATCAGCTTTTTTGTAATAACTCAAAAAGCTCAATGCGTTTACGATACCTTTCATCTTCACCCGATACCGATTTTCTACCTCATATCCATCAAGCCAAGCTTGAGCGAAAAGTTCTATATTGTCGTCTGTGTAAAACCAGTCGGCAATTTCTTTGTTTTTATGACTTCTGATTTTCAGTCATCGCACCAAGTAAATGATAATCTTCATTTTTCTTTTGTTCGATGTATTCTGCAATAACCTGTGGAATTTTCGCTTTCTGCGGTTCATTTAACTTTTCGTATTCTCGGACAAAAAGTTTTGTAGTTTCATAAGGACAGGTATATCCAAGTTCAAACATTCTGTCTATCAATTCCATTATTTGTCTTTTATTCATCTTCCAACTCCTTTATTTCTCTCTGATAGCCTTTAATTTTCTTCCTCCAAAAATCTCTTTCAGCAGCTCTCATGTGCACTGCTGATTTCTGACTCGGTTTCTTCAGTTCTTCAATCCTTGCTTCAGCTTGCTCGATTGAATGTTTCAAACTCTCAATCATTTGTTGTTTGCTATAGACCATGTTTTATCCCGCTTGTTTTTCTAGCCAGTTAAAGAGTAAACCAAATTGTTCTGTCACCAGCTCATCATCATTGTATTGTTTGCAAATCTCTCCGATTGACGACACTGCCCATAGCCAATAAGCATCTGAACCGAAACCGACCTCTTGACTCTTCTGATTACTACTTGCCATCCACTCAGGAATGACTCTGCTAAAGAAATCAATATAATTGATTTTCATGGCAATTCCTCAATCTTGATATAGATCCCGACCGTGTCTGCCCAAAACTTTTCGACAATCTCGCTGGCCACTTGTGCATCATCTTGCCAGTATCCAAGTTTCGTCATGCAATCCTTAAGTAGCTTCTGCAGATTGTCTGTATCTGGCTTCGTGGTCTTGTACTGGCCGTCATAGCTTTTTTTGATACGCGGGAAACACCACTTGACTGTCAGCCGAATCGCTCCTTTGATTTTATCCGGAGGCACATGCTGGGCGAGCAAGCTTTCAAATTTCGCCCTGGCATTTTTCAAATTGGTCGGCTCATAAAAGATTGGCTGTCCAAATCGGACGTTTACCTTTTTTGTTGGTGAGTTGTTGTTGGTATTTTTTTCATCGGCAAAAAGAATTCAATAGACATTTTTATAAATGTACTCCTTTTCTTTTTTAAATTTCGCTTTTAGTCCATGACCCTTGTATATGACAGGGTGCGTTTTAAGCAACCCTGTCTATACAGGTATGGACATGATGGACGACAGGACATTATCTATATATATAATATATAGTTGTCTGTCGCGCGACACTACCGTATTTTATGGTTCTGTCGCGACAACGACACCACCGTATTTTTATAATGCTGTCGCTATTAGGACACGACCAGAATTTTACGGTTCTGTCGCTGATTTTTATTACAAGGATAATATTGCCTGTATTTTTATCTATTTGGTATTTTTTTAGATGTTTTTATTCGTCTTTCGACAGTCCTAACTGTTATACCTAAATAATCGGCCACATCCTCTTTCGATGGTGGTTCGCCGAAGTTCGCGTTTTCGATTGCTTCGTCAAACTCTATCAGTTTTTGCTTTTTATCTTCCTTCGCATTCTTTTTGCGAGTTTCTTTAGCTCTTTGCCAGCTCGGTTTATCATCGTCCAGCTTAATATCCGCAAGCACGCCTGTTTCATCAAGCGCGTGTACTGGATGGCTGAACCACATGTTCACTGGCTTGAACTTGGCAAATTCTCGAAGCGTGCCTTCGACTCTCCAAGCAGTTGTTTCACCGATCTTGTTGCGAACTTCTTCGAGCTTGTCTACATACGGAGCCCGAGCCATCACATCAGGAATGCCTTTTTCGAAGTGCGTCCGCATTTGCGCAGGACTCAATAGGTCATCTAGTCCGACATTCTGCTGATAATAGGCATTATTTCGTTCTTGTAAAGCCTGTTTGTAAACTCGCACGCTGCCTGATTCAGCCTCTGAGTAAGTAACTCCTCTGAAACTTCCAGCTCTACTAAGTCAATAAGCGCGTCAGGATCCCGAGCGAATACACCCGAACCACTAGCGCGGTCCATGGACTTCTTGCCACCTTGAGAACCTTTTGAATGATGGTGACAGTAGATAACACTAGAGCCTAACTCTGTAGCTACCTTATCAAATTGATTGGTAAAGTGCGCCATCTGGTCCGCGCTATTCTCGTCACCAGTCAGGACCTTGTAAATCGGGTCGATGATGACTGCGATATAATTCTTCTTCAAAGCTCTGCGAATGAGTTTAGGCGCTAGCTTGTCCATCGGTACGGTCTTTCCACGAAGATTCCAGATATCGATGTTTTGGATATTCTGCGGTGCCAATCCCATAGCCTGATAGACATCACGGAAGCGATGCAGCGCTGACGGCCTGTCCAGCTCCAGATTAACGTAAAGAACACGGCCTTGGGTACAATCCCAACCCAAGCCATTTCTTGCCCTCTGCTATTGCAATCGACATCTCAATCAAAGCGAATGACTTACCAGCTTTTGATGGACCAGCAATCAGCATCTTATGACCCTGACGAAGGACACCTTTTATCAACTCAGGAGCCAATTCAGGTAAATTATCCCAGCTGTCGGCCAATCCTTCAGGATCAGGCAGGTCATCGTTCAAGTCTTCGATGTACTGATACCATTCGTCCCAATCGGCCTTACCGATGTTGGTGTCTACCAAGAATTGCTTCTGCCCATTTCGGATAAATCCCGGCATGCGTGATAGTCTACTTGGATTTTTATTTTGAGTATCAACTATGATTCCGTTTTTCTGACAGATTTTATAAAGATAATCTACACGATTTCGATATTCTTCGTAGTTCTTAGCATCTACTTTGACGATGGCGTGGAGTGATTTATTCCCACTGTGAACCAAGGCCACAATCGGCAATTCGAGTTCTTTGTAGATGGCATTCTGCTTGTCAATCGGCATGCTATCGGATTCGACCAGAGCATAGCGAAAATCTGTCACGTTTTCATTTTTAGCGCCTTTTTCCATCCATGGGATTGAATCGAACCCATGCACCCGCTTCTTCGTGATAGTCACCTAGGACAGCTCCAATATCTCCATTACATTCTTGTAAGAGTTGAATCAATTCACCAGCTGTACGGTCGTAAGCTCCTTTTTGTTGGCAGCCATTTGACAATCTCGCCTGTTTCATCGTCAGTCTTTGGATAGCATTTGGTCACATAACCGACATTTTCGCCAGCTTCAAAAAGTGTTTCAAGGTATTTGATGATTTCTTGCACCGGATTCCAAATTGTCGGTTCGTGGATTTCCTTTCCTTCAATCCAATCCTTATCGATGACACGATAGTCGCGGTCGATTGTATCTGTCCAACCTAATTCATGAGCATTCTCACTATCATAGCCAGATTGCGACACCCAACCATTTTCTTTCGCAAGTTGGGTAATAGTCGCACCCGTCACGATAGTTCCTGCTTCTTCGTTGAAAGTATCCCATTTCTTGAAGCACTCGAATTTCTTGTACCGACTATCATTTTGTGACCAGTTATCCCAGTCAGACGCCGTGTATCCTTCGTGTTTAAGGGCCATACCCACATTCACCCCAAGTCTGGTAGTCTACCGTGGCAGGATTGATATAATCCAGCAACGGCAACAAATTAAAAATCATTCTCTGCCACTGTTTTCTCCTTTTTATTTAAACTCCTTTGCTATAGCAGCGATCACATTGACGGTCACGCTATTTCCGGCTTGTTTGTATAATTGACTATTGCTATTAACTTCTTGCGCCTTATCAAAAGCCCAGTCTGGAAAAACCTTGCAATCTCCAACACTCACGAGGTGTTAGTTTTTCTAATCCTAAAACCATCTGATAAATGATTATTTTTCGTGATAGCTATTACTTGTCAGAGTAGGAGCTATTTCATGCACTCCACCTTGATTATAGCCATGACCACGCTGAATGATTTTAGGCTCAAGTCCTCCGCCTTGATAGGCTCTGATAGTTGGTGCGATGCCGTCTGTTTCGTAAACCACCCCACATTGATTAAAATTGGGTTGCAATACTCCAAATTGTTTTATAGCATTGCTTTTTATAGCTATTTTTTGCCCCTCTCCCTTGTTCGTTGTGAGCGTAGGAGCTAGGCCGTCAGCTCGATAGACTTCTCCATTCATGCTTTTTCCTGAAGGATGGATGTTCCCGATAGATTTTACTTTCTGCGATTTACTTTCAACAATGTACGCCCCCGCGCCTTGTGAGTTCCCGTATCTGGTTGTAATGGTATTGCTGTACTGTTCTTTGATTGAAGTAGCTTGTTGGCCACCTTTTGAGAGAGGAAAAACTCTTCTGGTACATTCTCCTCTAAGATGTCCGATAATGAACACACGCTCTCGATTTTGGGGGACTCTGAAATCTTTGCTGTTAAGCACTTGCCATTCCACATTGTACCCCAATTCATCCAAGGTTGAGATAATGGTCTCAAACGTAATTCCGTTTTCGTGATTGAGGAGTCCTTTGACATTCTCAAGGAATAGATATCGAGGTCTGAGAATAGATGCGAACCTAGCAATTTCAAAGAACAAAGTTCCCCTTGTATCCTCAAAACCTCGTCTGTTTCCTGCAATGCTGAAAGCCTGGCACGGAAATCCTCCACAGATAATGTCCACACGTCCGATTCTTCGAATAGACTCGTCTGATACTGCTGTGATGTCATGTAATTCTATTTCTCCCTTCGTGTCGTGTATAGCTTTATAACTAGCTCTAGCGAATTTGTCAATCTCACAAAAGCCGATACATTTATGGCCGGCAGACTCCATTCCAAGACGGAACCCACCGATGCCAGCAAATAAATCAAGAAATTTCATACATCACCCCGGCACATATTCAGCTGGTCGCACGCCTGCTGGCAATCGCCATCCGTTTGCTGCGATACAATCAATCATATTTTTCGCTTGGTCAAATTGCCACATGCCCACACCTTTGAAACCACGACCTTCCAAAAATCGAATTTGCTTCGGTGTAGTCAAACCTTCCGATTGTCTCTTGTGCAATCTGTCTAAATATAATGCAGCCTTCCCAGCGTTTGCGATTTCATCAGGAAGTATGCCGTATTTCTCAAGCGCTTTAATTTGCTTGTCACTAGCAGGCGCCATTTCCCATCCAAAATTGGGCACATAGTTCGACAAGTCTTCAGCATGGATAGACATTTCAAATTGCAATGGATCCACTAACTTGCGTTTACGCTTGCGCATTTCTTCCAATTGTTTTGCCAAAAGCCTCCTCACGCTGTGCGACGACGTCCTCGGTTGCCTTGACTTCCATATCTTCGAGGTCAAGCATAACACCAGTTTGCTCTTCCATGTTCTCAACCATTTTCTGAGCAACTTCTGGAGTCTCACAGATTAAGTGAGCTGGCCGGCATAGTTCGTGGCGTTCAGTATGCCAGAGGAAGTCTAGCAAGAGCAATTCTTTCTTGCCTGGATACAAACGAGTCCCGCGCCCTATCATCTGGCTATACAGCGCTCGTACCTTAGTAGGCCTTAGCACAACAACGCAGTCTACTGACGGGCAATCCCAGCCTTCAGTCAATAACATCGAATTACAAAGTACATTGTAGCGGTCTTTCTCAAAGTCTTCTAAAACATCCGCACGGTCCTTGGACTCTCCATTGACTTCAGCAGCGCGAAAACCTTTTGCGTTTAGAATATCTCGAAACTTCTGTGAGGTCTTCACCAAAGGCAAGAACACGACTGTCTTACGATCTGCACATTGCTTAACCATTTCGTCTGCTATCTGCTCCAGGTATGGATCCAATGCCGTTCCGACATCGCTCGCTTTGAAATCGCCAGCTGACATACTGACGTTTGATAAATCCAAGCTAAGCGGAATTGTCAAAGCTTTGATTTTTGATAGGTACCCTTCTTGAATAGCCTGGACTAGTGAATACTCGTAAGCTAAGCTGTCGAAATAAGAGCCGAGGTTCTTCATATCTCCGCGGTCAGGCGTTGCAGTCACTCCCAATACATTCGACTGTTCAAAATAACCAAGGACACGTTGATAACCATCTGAAATAGCGTGATGTGCTTCGTCGACTACAATAGTATCGAACCAATTAGGAGGAAATTGACTAAGTCGCTTCTCCCTCTGCATAGTCTGGACTGATCCTACCACAACCCGATACCATGAACCGATAGAGGTATTCTCTGCTTTCTCTAGCGCTGTGCCGAGTCCTGTCGCAGTCTTGAGCTTATCGCTCGCCTGCTCTAACAATTCGGACCTATGAGCAAGGACAAGCACCCGCTTGCCCTCTTTCACTTGGTCTTCTATGATTTTGGAAAAGACGATTGTCTTCCCGCATCCTGTTGGTAATACTAAGAGCGTGCGCTTGCGACCTTTAGCCCATTCAGCTTGAACAGCTTCCCGTGCTTCCTGTTGATAAGGTCTTAATTGCATCCCTTACCTCCTAGAATTGCCCAGCTTGGTATCCAGCTTGTGGTTGTTGCGCAAAGTTTTGCTGTTGTGGTTGCTGGTAGCTTGCTTGTGTAGCTTGCCCTGGTTGTTGGTTCAACACTTTTGTATAGTCCACATCCTCAGGATAAAGCATAGACTTAACTTCGTTGTAATTGTTGTTATTGTATTGTCGAGTACCGACTTTACATACACCAGTTGTGCCAATTATGGTATTCCAATTCATGCGGAGCGGTTCTCCTTTTTTCTTTTGGCCAATTGCAGCAAAGAAAGCAGATAACATTCCTTCAGTTGAACTATGCAGGAATAGGTTGTGGCGCAGTTCGGTTTCACCTTCGTTTGCCACGATTTTGAGGCTGACGATAGCCTTGTTACAAGCTGGCAATTTGCCGGGATTTTGTGGATTTGGTGTGTGGCGTGTGCGTTCCATGCCAACGACTGTGAAAAAGTACAATCCGTCAGGCAAAAGGACGAAATCCGAGTCTTTTTCGATAGTATCTTCCCAACCAATTTCGTGATCAAAGTTGTTGTATTGTTGTTGTGTCATGTTGATTTCTCCTTTAAGCTAAAATAGTAATTTTTTTGTTGCTAGCAAGTTCATTTTTTAAATAATTTGCGATTCTTTCGACAGCTTCTAATTTCCATTTACCACCATCTGCTTCAAAGAGCGCAAGATTCGCTGATTTGTTGATGCGGAAGACGAATTGACTAGCAGGTTGCTCTACTTCATTGAAAGTACGATATGGTCGCAAGGTTACTGGATTTGGAGTTTTAGCTTGTGCTAGACTTGCTACACCATCACGAACTGTCGCCATTTGACTGATGCCATTGTCCTGTACTTCTGCACCTTTTTCGATTTTCAAATGGCTAGCAAAATCCAAAACCAAATTACGGTCTGCATCATCGATAAACATAGACTGCAGCATAATATTAAATTCTTCCCTGATCGCGCCAATTACTGAACGGAATAACCGGGACGGATGCTCTTACAGACACAAGTTGAGGACGTTTACCATTTTCAAAATCAACTTGATCGTATACAGATACTTTTTGGCAACTGTCCACGACAACTACCAGCTTACGATCACTGATGAGGTCGTTATCTGATTTGAGATAATCAACAAGACTCTTGAGTGTCTGAAGCTCAAGAATAGGTGCGTACTTACGAGGGTTAAGTTCCTGTAAGTCATATTCATTGCTGTCAAAATATTCCTTCCCAGTTTCTGAACGAATGATTTTGTTTTCTTTACTTGCTAGTTCGACTGTGTAAGATAATGCTTCTTTGAGATTTTCTGTCATAGTTAGTTACCTGCTTTCTTTTTGTTGTAATCAATGATATTTGTGTTTTGTTGCTCTACTTCTTCGACGAGTTCGCCAGTGTCGGTTCTCATGTCTCCGTTGTCATCAAAGTAAGTCTGACCTGGGATGCCACTTTTGAGCTCATTTGCGTGAATTTTACCAGTATCGTCACGACCGACAATGACAGTTGTTGCCACACTTTTCTGCGGTGCCAAAGTTGATTTGACTTCCATACCTGTCTTAACAACAGTACGCTCATCGTCTGTTGACATTGTTAGTATGATAGTGACCTTGCGGGTCGCTTTAGCTTCTGTATTGAGATCCAGAATATTCTCAAGGACTTTTTCAAGTTCTTTGTCAACCTTTTCTTGTAAGGCTGTATTTGCGATTTTCGACAAATCGATTTTAATAGTTTTATCTTTCATAGATACTCCTTGTTATATTTTGCTATGATTTCTAATTCCCAAAATTTACACCGTGAAGGGCAGTTCAGGATCTGCTCGTACTTGATTTTTGAATAACTTCCATAGTCGCCTGCCAGTGTGCAACAATCATATCCCAATAATCAGGCGGGAAGTTTTCGATTGGCGTTCCTAACGGGAAGTGCCCACGGATGTAAGCGACTTTTTGAAGTTCTTCTTCTGTCACGTTGCCTTGCGCCATGAGGTCCGTCAAACTTTTAGGCAAGCTTGCATGATATTGCTCAGACGTTGTCTGTGGCGCGCTAGGAGCTTCGTTTTGAGGTTTTTCAGCGATCTGTGACATATCGAGAGGCAATTCTTCTTGAACTTGCTCAGGAGCTTGCTGAACAATCTGCTGAGGTTCTGGAGCGACTGTCTGCGGTTGTTGCGGAATAGGTTGCACTTGTTGATTCGCAAAGATATGAGCAATTCCAGCGTAATGGAATGGCATTTCATCAGGTAACCCATGTCGGTTCTTGGCATCCCAAGCTGGTCGATGGTTGGTATACATCACACGCTCACCACCTTGCGCTTTTTTCTTGCCGTTATCAGTCGTCATGACCAAGGTCTTGTAGTTGGCGAATAGAACCATATCTGCCCATTCTTTGACAAGCGGTGCAGTCTTAGAACCTGTCTTTTGACCAAGTTTCAGCTCATATCTATCGTAAGAACCCATCTCGTCCGGTTGTTCAAATTTCTTAATCTGAGCATGCGCAGTCAATACCACGTTGATACCCATATCAACCAAATCAGACAAGCTATTCAAGAAACGTCCCATTTCTTCCTGGACATAAGTGTACCCCTTGCCCCATCCAAAATCTTCAATACCTTGCTTTCCATGTTGAGAGCAGATGTAATTAACTGCCAAAGCTTCTGCCCAGTCGATTGTGTCGATGACAAGTGTCCCACACTCAGTCGGATTTGCCTTAATAAAAGCGATCTCATTGATTAGCATGGTCCAGCTGGTGGGCTTGTCTAATCGTGCCACATCCATGTTATCGGTCGAGCCTTCTGTATCGATGAAGACAGCATTTGGAAATTCGGCTGCAAACGTGGACTTGCCGATTCCTTCAGGACCGTAGATAACTACCTTTTGAGCTCGCGCCCGTTTTCCTCTTGTAATTTGCATGTTTAGTCATCCTCCATCCCAACTTTTAACATTTTTAAGAATCTTTTAAATTTTTCTTCAGCCGATGTTTCAGTCCCTTCAATCAATTCTTCTGGCTCTTCGCCATCAAGTGTTTTGAGCTCATACGTTGCAGTCACTTCGAGCAATTCACAATTTAATGCATTCGCTAGTTTTTTTAAAACTTTCAATTTGTATTTTTGTCATTTCAACTTCATTTTTAGCAGCTCGTTTTTAGTTCTTCTGTATAATGTGCTGAATAAGCAAGAGTTTGTTCTTTGCTTTTGTATTTTGTTAAAAAGTCGCCTGTTTTTTTGTTACGTAATACGATAAAAGTTTCTGTTTTTTTCATGGTTGTTCTCCTTTAATTTTTAAAATCCACCTTGCCATGTAGCCGATGCTGCAGCGTTTGCTGCGCCACTTACTAAACCGTTTTGAGCAGCAGATGCAAAACTTTCAGGTTTGATGCTATACCCGTCTTCAATCAGAATGCTACATTCGTCTCCTGTCGATACACGAGTCGCGATTGCTTGTAATCCTTCTTGCTCAAGCCATGCGCCAAATTCCTGCAAAGTCAGCTGATCCATTTGCTCCAACTTGTCAATGAGTACAAATCCACACTCTGGCTTGAGTTTGCGCACGATTGCAGTCGCGACTTGTAATTGCTGACTACCAGACATGTTATCCCAACGCTGACCGAGGTAGAGCAAATTCGCCATCATCCACAGACAAACCAGGCAATGGTAAATCTGCATTGGTAAGCAAGTCTGTCTTTTGTTTGCGGATGTCTGCAATCACATTGTCCAGTTCCGTGTACTGTTCACGATAGCCTTTAGCATCCTCTTCAGCTTTGTCCTTATCCAGATTAGCACGCACTTTACGATTGATTTCGTCAATCTCTGCGATGCTCTTTTCGATTTCTTCAGTCGATTCATCGATGAGATCCATTGCGTCAGTATTTGCAATAGCCAAGTCTTGAGCCAATTGTTCTTCTTTTGTTCTCGCATCAGCCAGCAATTGTTCCAGTCGTTCAACTTCCGCAGTTGCTGAGTTATGTTGATATCGGATAGCTACCAAGTTCTGGCGCTTGCGGGCATTCTCGCCATTCTTAGCAAGGATATCCTGTTGTTGTTGGATAAGTTCAGAGATAGATACCAGCTCTTTTGGCGCATCTGGATAGTACGGTTGTTCTTTCGCAAACTTTTCCTTCTGGTCAGCAATCACACCGATTGCGTGACGCTCGTCATATTTGACCTTTTCCTGAATTTCCAGTTCAGCCAATTGCGGACCGACTCCGATGATTTGTAGTAAGGTTTTCGCCTTTTCTTTGCTAGTTTGCTCCATGAATTTTGGCAAATTGATAGCTAGCTCTTCCACGAAGCTATCAAGCAAGTTTTGACCAGCCTTGTTACCACTAGGGTCAATGACTTTGAGAGTGCTGTTCTTACCACTGCGCTCCACAATCAAGCCGTTTGATAGCGTGATTTTTAGGCTTGGCGGGATTGTGCTGCCTTCACGTTGTGCTTGGCTTGGTTTATACTTATTGCCCCCCAGCGCCCAAGCAATAGCGTCCAGCACGCTTGTCTTGCCTTGGTTGTTGTTTCCTCCAACAATTGTCAGGCCAGTTGCAGACGGCTCTAGTTTGACCGCCTTCACGCGCTTGACGTTTTCAATTTCTAGTTTGTTGATTGTGACCATTTTAAACTCCTTCTTCTACACCTTTCGCAAGTCCTTCCGGCGGCTCTACATCATAAGTAAATTGCTTATCTGAGTTTCTCAGGTTCATGCGTGCAATATTGCTCGCCATCAGCTGGCGCTCTTTCTGCTTCATTTCAGCGTGGTCATCTAGTTTATTTACTAGTGACCAGAGCGCAATTCCCTACGATTATCACGAAATATAAGTATTCCATCATTTTGCATCCTCCTTTTCTTTGTAAATTGCTATAACTTTCTTCAAGTCTGCGATTTCTTGATTCGCTTCTTGAAGTTTTTCTTGTGTTTCAATCAGTGATTGATTGAGATCCAGAGCGACCACTCTCCAGTCCAGATTGGTTTCTTCGACCTCTTCCGAAAAGTAGTTTTTAATTCTTGTTAGTAGGTTCATCCGACTGACCTCATTTTCTTGCTTTTCACCATTTCTTTTTTCCAATCTCGACTGCCTCTGTATTTCAGGTAGGCATCAAAACCTTTAATCGTGACAAGTTGGCCATCATTCCTAAGATGCTTCTGTTGGCTAGGTAGCTTCTTCATCTCGCGTCTCATGTCTCCCGCTTGCCGTTTCGAGCATCCAAAGATGTGTTCTAATTCTTCATCATTAGCCGAAACCTTTTCGATGATTACATCTTTAATTCTTACAATTTCAACTGCTTCCATTTTTGCTCCTTTCGTGTTATAATTCAGTTAGTTATTTTGATTAGCGCCTGACTTCTGTTAGGTGCTTTTTTGTGCTACTCAATCCCGTAATCTTCAATCACCTGAAGAATAAAACTGTTCGCTCGTGGACCTTTTGTTGTTCCACTTAGAATGTTTGTCACTTCCTGTCGCTTAAAGCCGTAAGCAACCGCTAGAGTTGCTTTTTTGATCCCTTTCTCTTTCAAGAAAGCATTAACTCTTTCACGACCATTTGCGATATCTGGCATATACGTCCCTCCCTCTTTACTAATTTGTAAATAAGAAACAACTAAAATTTTTAACTATTTTTTGTGTTATTGCTTGACTTTTTACAATCTATTGTTTTAGAATAAAAGCATAAGAAAAAAAGCACTAACAAAACTATAAATACCGTTCCCTAAAACATTTTTTTATAATTTATTCTTAGTTGTTTTTTTAGTTGTAACTTACTTACAAAAAAACTATTGTAAACTATTGATTGTGTTTTTGTCAACGATTTTACACACAAAAGTTTAAATATTTTTTTGTCATGTCCTAGAAAGGCTGATAAATCAATGTTTTCTTTGTTTGAAAAAATTAAAGAACTTTGCCAAAAACGAGGAATTTCTATAAATTCTCTTGAAGAAACACTTGGATATAGTAGAAATACAATCTATAGCATGAAGAGTAAAAAACCAAATGCTGAAAGATTACAAGAAATCGCAGACTACTTCAACGTGTCCACCGACTACCTGCTCGGACGTACGGATAATCCTGCTATTTCAAGTGACCTTGTCACTACTGCTGACGGTCGTGTGGTGGACTTATCAAATCTTCGTGAACGTATCGTCCTATTCGATGGCAAACCTCTATCGGATAATGACGTAGACAAGATTGCACAGATCATTAAACTCTCTTTGGGGGTATCGGATATTGAAAATAAATGAACTACTGGATGAATACCAGGTCACGCTCTATCTCTTCCCAGAGACCATGTGGGAGCGTAGAGGCTTCTATTTTCCTGATGAGCGCATCATTTACGTTAACGGTAATCTTACCCAGGAAGAGCGCGAAGAGGTCATTTTGCATGAATTAGGGCACATAAACCACAATCCAGCACATTACAAGCGACTGCTATATAAATACGAAAACGAAGCAGACCGATTCATGGTACGACACCTTATATCTGAAGAACTAACCCAATACGAAGCATCCGAATTTAACTGGCTTCAATTTGCTGAAAGACACAAAATTTCAACAACCTGGGGGAAGATATGATTCAGGAAGAATTTAAAAAAATTGTAGGAGTGTAAAAATGGAAATATTAAAAGAATATTTTGTCGTTAATCGTTTTAGTCTCAGCAGCTGGGATTTGGTATTTTATTAAAAAACGCCCGAACACCAAATATAGAAATATTTCAATCGCTGTTCTGATAAGCTGTATTTTTATCATTGGGATTTTCTTCAAAGAAAATAAAACAAAAACTGAAAGTACAAAACCAGCTACAACACAAGTTGCCTCGTCCTCTTCGTCTGAGAGTACAGAAAGTTCGAAAGACGATAAAGTTAGCGAATCAAAAAGCAAAACAAGTCCATCAAAAGAAATTAAAAATGATGGCCCTGAATATACAGAAGCATCTAATACACAATTCGCTACACATTTGACTACTGAAATCAATAATCAGTTAGCTGATACAGGCTATCAGGTTGTAACTAAACCAGTAGGAAAAAATGTCATTTACTTGTATCTTCCTCAAGAAGCTAAATATTATTCTAAGGTAGAAATTCAACAAATTGCTGACAAGCTGTACCAAATTAAAGAAACTACTTTTTAAAAATTGGGCAATAGAAAATGGTTATGATTTAAGTTTTGCTAACTCGCCTAATCTATATGTAAAAGCGGAAGATAACACAACACTTGCAGAAGAAAGTGGTATCATCAACAAATCGATGAAAGTAAAAGTAAATAACTAAACAAAAATCCCCACACTCGCCATCGCCAAATTTTGAGTGTGAGGATACCTGTATGAGAAACAACCATTAAAAAGGTCGTTTTCTTATACCCATTTTATCAAAAAAAGTGAGGTAAACGCAATGTGGATAGAAGAATTACCAAACGGGAAATATAAATTTTTTGAGCGTTATAAGGACCCGTACACTGAGAAATTGAAAAAGTTTCAGTGACCATGGAGAAGAAAAACTCCCCAGACAAGAAATCAAGCTGCTATCTTACTGCAGGAAAAAGATAAATCAAAAATTAGGAGAAAAAAACAACATTTTGTTTCTGATATAACTTTTGAAAAAAACTATATGAGGAATTTGAGGAGAACTGGAAACACGGTGTTAAAAATTCAACCGTCTACGCTTCAAAAATGTAAAAAAAGAGATTTTTAAAAGCAGATCGAGGGCGACTATTTAGTTAGAAATATTGATAGACGATTATTACAAAAAGTGATAGATCAGCTATTACAAGATGGAAGGTCTCATAATTATGTTTCTAAAATCAAATTCAAACTCAATCAGATAATGAAATTCGCTGTCAGAATGAATTACATCGATACAAATGAAATGCTATTTGTTGAAATGCCTAGAAAGGTAATTACAACTGACGATCTCAGAAAGAAAAAAATACAAAATACTTAGATCAGAAAGAATTTAAGTTATTTATCCAAAACTTAAAAGAAGAAGCTCTTTTGTGATTATCGAATCACAAAGTATATCCGAATAGCTAAAGTTCTTTTTCTTACCGGCATGCGGTATGGAGAGCTTGCTGCCTTAAATTACAAAAGAGGATATAGATTTTTCTAAAAAGACCATTCACATCAAACATACATACGATTTCAGGCAAAAAGAGAGAACTACACCAAAGACAGTCAAATCTGATAGGGTTATAACAGCACCTCAAAAAGTGTTAGACATTATCAAAGAGCAGATAATAGAGAATGCGACAAATGGATTTGATACAGATTTTATTTTCATCAACACTCTAGGAGAGCCGATAACAAACGTCCGGGTGATTGCAGCCTTGAAAAGACACGGACAGAAAATCGGCATAGATAAGAACATCACTACACATATGTTCAGACACTCCCATATATCCCTACTTGCTGAATTAGGTATCCCCTTGACTGCTATCATGGATAGAGTAGGACATAGCGACTCAAAGACCACACTAGAGATTTATTCCCATGTCACTCAAAAAATGGTATCAGACATATCTAGCAAGTTAGACAAGATAAAAATTTAAATTCTGCCCCTCGTCTGCCCCTTTTCCTTACACAAGACAAACAAAAGCCCCTTAAAGTGTTGATATTAAAGGGCTTTTTGAATGTACGAAAAAAGAGCACACAATTCAAATCGCTTAGGGCTGCTGGATTCCTCCCCTGACCCGCTTCACGCAGAACTGTTGCTCTACTATTTATTATATCACATTCCTATTCATTTTAAAAGCAAAATTATTTTTTCCTTCTATTTCTAAAAAAGTCCTGCATGATAGCTGCGCATTCATCTTCCAAAATTCCCGTTTCAACCTCTACACGATGGTTAAGACGCTCATCTGTCAAGATATCGTATAAACTCCCCGCAGCGCCGAATTTCTGGTTTTTAGCCCCATAGACCACGTTTGGAATACGGGCAAGCCCAATCGCCCCACTACACATGACACAAGGCTCAATAGTCACAAAAAGTGTGCAATCCAGCAAGCGCCAACTCTCCTCACTCAAGTTTGCATTCTCTATAGCCATAATCTCCGCGTGCATAACCGCTCGCTGTAATTCCTCACGCGCATTATGCCCACGACCAATGATTTCCCCGTCCTTAACAATCACACAACCAATTGGGATTTCATCGTGTTCCAAGGCAATTTCAGCCTCTCTCAAAGCCTCCCTCATAAAGACTTCTTTTTCTTCAACTGTATAATTCATCAATTTTCCCTTTTCCTACTTGTCGATTTTATTATTATATCATGATTCCCAACACAAAAAAAGCCACCGAATGCGGTGACTTTATAGGGAGATTATTATGAAAAAGAAAAGTTTAGGATATTTGTTACAACAAGTTAGGAGGTCTTCTTGTAACTGTCTATAGTATAGCTGAACTATCTTAAACAAATCTTAAAAAAATCTCTTATGACCAAACACTTTCTAAAAATATTTGTTTGTTCACGACCAGGACCTACTGAAAAAGTAGAGATACGAACACCAACCAATTCGCTAACACGACGAACATAGTTACGTGCATTTTCAGGAAGATCTTCCAAAGTACGTACTACAGTGATATCTTCTGACCAACCTGGTAATTCTTCATAAATAGGTTTTACAACGTTTCAATTGTTCAAGACTAGCTGGATAGTAGTCAATGCGTTGACCGTCAAGATCATAAGCAACACAGATTTTAACTGTATCCAAACCACTCAAAACGTCGATAGAGTTCAAAGAAAGATTCGTAATTCCAGAAACACGGCGACTATGACGCATCACAACTGAGTCAAACCAACCCTACACGACGTGGACGACCTGTTGTAGTACCATACTCATGACCTACTTCACGAATGCGTTCTCCCACTTCATCAAACAATTCAGTTGGGAATGGACCATCACCAACACGACTTGTATAAGCTTTACATACACCTACAACCTTGTCAATCTTGCTTGGACCAACACCTGAACCGATCGTCACACCACCAGCAACAGGGTTTGAAGAAGTAACAAACGGATAAGTTCCTTGGTCAATATCTAACATGACCCCTTGTGCACCTTCAAAAAGAACGCGTTTGCCATTATCAAGTGCATTATTCAAGATAACAGAAGTATCTGTTACATATTGCTTGATTTGTTGGCCATACTCATAATATTCTTCAAAAATATCATCAAATGAAATAGGTTCGCTATCATACAATTTTTCAAACAAACGATTCTTCTCAGCAAGGTTACGTTCTAAACGCTCACGGAAAATCTCTTTATCCAAAAGATCTGCGATACGAATTCCCACTCGAGCAGCCTTATCCATATAAGCTGGTCCGATACCCTTGATAGTAGTACCAATTTTATTTTCACCCTTAGCTTCTTCTTGCAGACGGTCTAACTCGATGTGGTACGGCAAAATAACATGCGCACGATCAGAAATACGTAGATTATCTGTTGTAACACCTTCATCATGAAGATAGCTCAACTCTTTCACAAGTGACTTAGGATTTACAACCATCCCATTCCCAATGACAGAAATTTTTTCAGGGAAGAAAATCCCAGATGGAATCAAGTGCAACTTAAATTTCTTACCATCAATCACGATCGTGTGACCTGCATTATCACCACCTTGGTAACGCGCAATCACTTCTGCATTCGCTGAAAGGAAGTCAGTAATCTTCCCTTTACCTTCATCACCCCACTGGGTACCCACTACAACAACTGAAGTCATAATCTTGTCTGAGCCCTTAGGCTCTTCCTTTCTCACATACATGGCAGGAATCTCACCTGCAATTATATCTTACAATTTATTATAATAAAGATTCTCAATTTTTTTCAAGACCAAAGACTAGAAATCATTAGGGAATTAGAGAAAATTAGAAAATTAATATTAAAAAAATATTGTAAATTTATATTATGAAAAGAAAAAAACTATAAAATCGTTCGGAAATATGAAAATTATAAATTATCCCCCAACATAGTCATTTTGAAATCAATAGCTGTTCAATGTACAAACGGTAGCAAGCTCTATAGTGGTAAGAAAATAAAGGATGCATAGTATCAAGCTTGTACCGAACTAAATAATAGAGTAAAAATCGAAGATGAAAAAAACTTCCCATTCTAAATCATTATCTATTAAGTTACTATATTCCTTTTCAATAACATCATAAAAAAATCAAGATATTGTTCATAAACCTGTTCAATCATTTTATTTGACTCCATTTCTATTGATAAAATGAGTATAACAAAAATAGAAGAACCAGGGAAGATACTTCTATCATGTACTATAATGAATATTCAAATAAATAACAGATAAAGACAACTAACAGATCAGGTGCACAATACTACATTTCAAAAAAAGATCTAAAAATTTTTCTAATGAAAGAAAAACACTGTCTAAACTATGATGGCAAGATCACACAATCTATTAAAGAATTACTTATAAGACCTATTAAAAAGACTTAAAATAAAACACTCAAATCTAACAAACGTATAAAAAAATATTAAATATTAATAAAGTGGCAAATATAAAAAGACAAAAATGACCTCTGAAAGATAAATCATGACAACCCGTCTAACAGGTGGTTTGAACCAGGACTATAAGCCCAAATTACCAGCCAGCGCCTAAAGACGCTGGCTTTCACCTTGTTCAAGCTGGCTCGTCACTTGCCTCTTAAAGAGGCCTTGGTATTACTTACCACTATCCCTAAAGGGATCCTCATATTCTTTTACACTCAATTTATCTAGTGCTATATCATGCTTTACTCGTTCTCAAATTTTCATACTCGTGAAGAAATCATCCACTGGATAATTTCTTTAATCTTGAATATATTTCTTAATTGTGGCTTCATTGAGTCCAACCGTACTCACATAATAACCTTCCGCCCAAAAATGACGATTCCCAAACTTGTACTTGAGATTAGCGTGTTTGTCATACATCATGAGTGCACTTTTACCTTTTAAATACCCCATGAAACTTGAAACACTTATACTCGGTGGAATACTGACTAACATATGTACATGGTCTGGCATTAAGTGACCCTCGATAATCTCAACTCCTTTATAACTACACAAGCGATGAAATATTTCGCCTAAACTACTTCGATATTGATTATAGATTACTTTTTCCTCTATACTTAGGGGTGAACACAATATGATACTTACAGTGCCACTTTGTGTGCGATAAACTATGTACCTTTTGTGCCATATTTTTCTCCTTTCGCTTTACAATTGGCTTGAACACCTTTATTGTATCGCATTTGGAGTTTTTGGGGTATAACCTTCGACGCGCACCCACATAGCGGGTGTTTTTTGTCTCGCTCCGTGAGGTGCGAGACAGACTGAAAAGTCACATGAAAAAAAGACGTTCCAGGAACGTCTACATACTCCGCCAGTAGGACTCGAACCTACGACATCATGATTAACAGTCATGCGCTACTACCAACTGAGCTATGGCGGATTAAAGCTAAGCGACTTCCTTATCTCACAGGGGGCAACCCCCAACTACTTCCGGCGTTCTAGGGGCTTAACTTCTGTGTTCGGCATGGGTACAGGTGTATCTCCTAGGCTATCGTCACTTAACTCTGAGTAATACCTACTCAAAATTGAATATCTATCAAATTCCAAGAAAACCTTCACACTTCGTATTCTCAGTTACTTTGGATAAGTCCTCGAGCTATTAGTATTAGTCCGCTACATGTGTCGCACACTTCCACTTCTAACCCTATCTACCTGATCATCTCTCAGGGCTCTTACTGATATAAAATCATGGGAAATCTCATCTTGAGGTGGGTTTCACACTTAGATGCTTTCAGCGTTTATCCCTTCCCTACATAGCTACCCAGCGATGCCTTTGGCAAGACAACTGGTACACCAGCGGTAAGTCCACTCTGGTCCTCTCGTACTAGGAGCAGATCCTCTCAAATTTCCTACGCCCGCGACGGATAGGGACCGAACTGTCTCACGACGTTCTGAACCCAGCTCGCGTGCCGCTTTAATGGGCGAACAGCCCAACCCTTGGGACCGACTACAGCCCCAGGATGCGACGAGCCGACATCGAGGTGCCAAACCTCCCCGTCGATGTGAACTCTTGGGGGAGATAAGCCTGTTATCCCCAGGGTAGCTTTTATCCGTTGAGCGATGGCCCTTCCATACGGAACCACCGGATCACTAAGCCCGACTTTCGTCCCTGCTCGAGTTGTAGCTCTCGCAGTCAAGCTCCCTTATACCTTTACACTCTGCGAATGATTTCCAACCATTCTGAGGGAACCTTTGGGCGCCTCCGTTACCTTTTTAGGAGGCGACCGCCCCAGTCAAACTGCCCGTCAGACACTGTCTCCGATAGGGATCACCTATCTGGGTTAGAGTGGCCATAACACAAGGGTAGTATCCCAACAACGTCTCCTTCGAAACTGGCGTCCCGATCTCATAGACTCCTACCTATCCTGTACATGTGGTACAGACACTCAATATCAAACTGCAGTAAAGCTCCATGGGGTCTTTCCGTCCTGTCGCGGGTAACCTGCATCTTCACAGGTACTAAAATTTCACCGAGTCTCTCGTTGAGACAGTGCCCAAATCATTACGCCTTTCGTGCGGGTCGGAACTTACCCGACAAGGAATTTCGCTACCTTAGGACCGTTATAGTTACGGCCGCCGTTTACTGGGGCTTCAATTCATACCTTCGCGTTACGCTAAGCACTCCTCTTAACCTTCCAGCACCGGGCAGGCGTCACCCCCTATACATCATCTTACGATTTAGCAGAGAGCTGTGTTTTTTTGATAAACAGTTGCTTGGGCCTATTCACTGCGGCTGACTTAAAGTCAGCACCCCTTCTCCCGAAGTTACGGGGTCATTTTGCCGAGTTCCTTAACGAGAGTTCTCTCGCTCACCTGAGGCTACTCGCCTCGACTACCTGTGTCGGTTTGCGGTACGGGTAGAGTATGTTTAAACGCTAGAAGCTTTTCTTGGCAGTGTGACGTCACTAACTTCGCTACTAAACTTCGCTCCCCATCACAGCTCAATGTTATAGAACTAAGCATTTGACTCAATTCACACCTCACTGCTTAGACAGACACTTCCAATCGTCTGCTTTTAGTTAGCCTACTGCGTCCCTCCATCACTACATACTCTAGTACAGGAATATCAACCTGTTGTCCATCGGATACACCTTTCGGTCTCTCCTTAGGTCCCGACTAACCCAGGGCGGACGAGCCTTCCCCTGGAAACCTTAGTCTTACGGTGGACAGGATTCTCACCTGTCTTTCGCTACTCATACCGGCATTCTCACTTCTATGCGTTCCAGCACTCCTCACGGTACACCTTCTTCACACATAGAACGCTCTCCTACCATACCTATAAAAGGTATCCACAGCTTCAGTAAATTGTTTTAGCCCCAGTACATTTTTCGGCGCAGGGTCACTCGACTAGTGAGCTATTACGCACTCTTTGAATGAATAGCTGCTTCTAAGCTAACATCCTAGTTGTCTGTGCAACCCCACATCCTTTTTCCACTTAACAATTATTTTTGGGACCTTAGCTGGTGGTCTGGGCTGTTTCCCTTTCGACTACGGATCTTAGCACTCGCAGTCTGACTGCCGACCATAATTCATTGGCATTCGGAGTTTATCTGAGATTGGTAATCCGGGATGGACCCCTCACCCAAACAGTGCTCTACCTCCAAGAATCTCTAATGTCGACGCTAGCCCTAAAAGCTATTTCGGAGAGAACCAGCTATCTCCAAGTTCGTTTGGAATTTCTCCGCTACCCACAAGTCATCCAAGCACTTTTCAACGTGCCCTGGTTCGGTCCTCCAGTGCGTCTTACCGCACCTTCAACCTGCTCATGGGTAGGTCACATGGTTTCGGGTCTACGACATGATACTAATGCGCCCTATTCAGACTCGGTTTCCCTACGGCTCCGTCTCTTCAACTTAACCTCGCATCATATCGTAACTCGCCGGTTCATTCTACAAAAGGCACGCTCTCACCCATTAACGGGCTCGAACTTGTTGTAGGCACACGGTTTCAGGTTCTATTTCACTCCCTCCCGGGGTGCTTTTCACCTTTCCCTCACGGTACTGGTTCACTATCGGTCACTAGGGAGTATTTAGGGTTGGGAGATGGTCCTCCCAGATTCCGACAGGGATTTCACGTGTCCCGCCGTACTCAGGATACTGCTAGGTACAAAGACTATTTTTAAATACGAGGCTATCACTCTCTTTGGCTGATCTTTCCCAAATCATTCTTCTATAATCTTTGAGTCCACATTGCAGTCCTACAACCCCGAAGAGTAAACTCTTCGGTTTGCCCTCCTGCCGTTTCGCTCGCCGCTACTAAGGCAATCGCTTTTTGCTTTCTCTTCCTGCAGCTACTTAGATGTTTCAGTTCACTGCGTCTTCCTCCTCACATCCTTAACAGATATGGGTAACAGGTAGTACCTGTTGGGTTCCCCCATTCGAAATCCCTGGATCATCGCTTACTTACAGCTACCCAAGGCATATCGTCGTTTGTCACGTCCTTCTTCGGCTCCTAGTGCCAAGGCATCCACCGTGCGCCCTTATTAACTTAACCTTATTTTTCTGACCTTTCAGTCATAAACTCTTATTAATACTACAGCGTTTTTCGGTTTATTTTTCTTGTTACTATTTGATATAGATATTCAATTTTTCAATGTGCATTACTTGGTGATCTCTCACCAATGGAGCCTAGCGGGATCGAACCGCTGACCTCCTGCGTGCAAAGCAGGCGCTCTCCCAGCTGAGCTAAGGCCCCACAAGACCTCTCAAGACTAAACAAGACCAATGTGCAGTTCCTTATCCTTAGAAAGGAGGTGATCCAGCCGCACCTTCCGATACGGCTACCTTGTTACGACTTCACCCCAATCATCTATCCCACCTTAGGCGGCTGGCTCCAAATGGTTACCTCACCGACTTCGGGTGTTACAAACTCTCGTGGTGTGACGGGCGGTGTGTACAAGGCCCGGGAACGTATTCACCGCGGCGTGCTGATCCGCGATTACTAGCGATTCCGACTTCATGTAGGCGAGTTGCAGCCTACAATCCGAACTGAGACTGGCTTTTAAGAGATTAGCTTGCCGTCACCGACTTGCGACTCGTTGTACCAGCCATTGTAGCACGTGTGTAGCCCAGGTCATAAGGGGCATGATGATTTGACGTCATCCCCACCTTCCTCCGGTTTATTACCGGCAGTCTCGCTAGAGTGCCCAACTGAATGATGGCAACTAACAATAGGGGTTGCGCTCGTTGCGGGACTTAACCCAACATCTCACGACACGAGCTGACGACAACCATGCACCACCTGTCACCTCTGTCCCGAAGGAAAAGCTCTATCTCTAGAGCGGTCAGAGGGATGTCAAGACCTGGTAAGGTTCTTCGCGTTGCTTCGAATTAAACCACATGCTCCACCGCTTGTGCGGGCCCCCGTCAATTCCTTTTGAGTTTCAACCTTGCGGTCGTACTCCCCAGGCGGAGTGCTTAATGCGTTAGCTGCGGCACTAAACCCCGGAAAGGGTCTAACACCTAGCACTCATCGTTTACGGCGTGGACTACCAGGGTATCTAATCCTGTTTGCTCCCCACGCTTTCGAGCCTCAGCGTCAGTTACAAGCCAGAGAGCCGCTTTCGCCACCGGTGTTCCTCCATATATCTACGCATTTCACCGCTACACATGGAATTCCACTCTCCCCTCTTGCACTCAAGTTAAACAGTTTCCAAAGCGTACTATGGTTAAGCCACAGCCTTTAACTTCAGACTTATCTAACCGCCTGCGCTCGCTTTACGCCCAATAAATCCGGACAACGCTCGGGACCTACGTATTACCGCGGCTGCTGGCACGTAGTTAGCCGTCCCTTTCTGGTAAGATACCGTCACAGTGTGAACTTTCCACTCTCACTCGTTCTTCTCTTACAACAGAGCTTTACGATCCGAAAACCTTCTTCACTCACGCGGCGTTGCTCGGTCAGACTTCCGTCCATTGCCGAAGATTCCCTACTGCTGCCTCCCGTAGGAGTCTGGGCCGTGTCTCAGTCCCAGTGTGGCCGATCACCCTCTCAGGTCGGCTATGTATCGTCGCCTTGGTGAGCCGTTACCCTCACCAACTAGCTAATACAACGCAGGTCCATCTGGTAGTGATGCAATTGCACCTTTTCAAGCAGATATCATGCAATATCTACTGTTATGCGGTATTAGCTATCGTTTCCAATAGTTATCCCCCGCTACCAGGCAGGTTACCTACGCGTTACTCACCCGTTCGCAACTCATCCAGAGAAGCAAGCTCCTCCTTCAGCGTTCTACTTGCATGTATTAGGCACGCCGCCAGCGTTCGTCCTGAGCCAGGATCAAACTCTCATTAAAAGTTTGAGTTCTCACTCATTTCTGTCACTGACAGATTTATTGTTTTTTCATTGTTCAGTACTACAACCTTAGTTGTAGCGCCCTGCACATTGGTTCGTCTTGTTCAGTTTTCAAAGGTCTTTGTCACTCGCTTCTCTCAAGTGACAACTATATTAGTATATCACAGTCGCTTTCGCTTGTCAACACTTTTTTGAAACTTTTTTTAAACTTTTTTTCATCAAGTGTTTCAACTGCAACATACCATAGTCCGTACGGGATTCGAACCCGTGTTACCGCCGTGAAAAAGGCGGTGTCTTAACCCTTGACCAACGGACCTGAGTTGTTATTTTTCAACTCTTACTATTATACCCGACTTTTTCTACTTTGTCAACACCTTTTTTTAAACTATTTTTTTCATGTTCTATGTAAATGTCACTCTTTACCATCTAAGTCTCTTAGAAGTGCTTTGACGACCTTTAAATCGTTCGTCTCTCATAGACGTTCTAATCTTCTTGTTTTTCTTTACTTTGATTTGCTCTATAATCTCTTAGTGTTCATGAAAGAGATAATAATCATCTAGTCACAGTCCTTTCTCCTATACGATGACTGATTTCACTACTTCTTCATAGGGTCTTTGTCAAATCTGCGCTTTTGACTTTCCTGTTTACGGATATAGTCTAGAATGCGATTCGGAATTTTGGTTTTAAACATATCGTAAACGAGATCTCTCTAGTAACTCTTATGCTGTACTAACTCATAAGCAAATCATACCCTCTGGTCCCAATCGATTAGCTCCCAAAAATGTAAATGTATTCATTTCTAGCACTTATACAATCCCTTTGACTTTCTTCATAGAGTTCTTTCAATCATAAACTCTCCCTTTCTGATACAGTTTTAACAGAGAAAACACTTTTGTCCCTTTTCCCCTTCTGTTCTCATAGCTCAACTGCATAAAAAGAGACATGCCTCTCTAGGGATTTTTTCTTCACTCATTTTTGATTTTTACTTCATCATAAGATAGTGCATGTGATTCCTCTTCTACTGTTTCAGGCATCTTTTCCTGTTTCGTATAGAGATTTAATTTGTGTACTATCCAATGTTTCGTATTTCAATAATGCTTCTGCAATCAGCTTTGTGAGTTTCACGATTTGACTGGATAATTTCAGCAGCTTTGTTTCGTGCTTCATTCAATAATGAACGAACTTCTTCGTCAATTTCATAAGCTGTTTGTTCTGAAATTGATTTTTGAGGGACTTTGTGCACCAAACATAGCATGATTTCCTTCATATTGTACTGGACCAAGTTTTTTTCACTCATACCATACTCTGTAACCATTGCACGCGCCATCTGTGTAGCTTGTTCAAAGTCATTTGATGCTCCTGTTGTTTGGACATTAAAGATAATCTCTTCAGCTACACGTCCACCCATTAAAGCCAGCTAATTGCTCTTTCATATCTTCTTTAGATAGAAAGCATTTGGTCTTCTTTAGGAAGTGCAATCATATATCCGCCTGCACGTCCACGTGGTACGATGGTAACTTTATGAACAACACGGGCATTTGACAAGACTAGACCAACAATGGTATGTCCTGCCTCATGGTAGAGCAACCAATTCACGTTCTTTTTGTGAAACTGTCTTATCTTTCTTAGATGGTCCAGCGATAACTCTGATCTTCTGCTTCATCAATATCTGAAGCATCAATAACTGACTTGTTGCGACGGGCAGCAACTAAGGCTGCCTCATTTAGTACATTTTCCAAATCAGCACCAACAAAACCTGGAGTTTGTTGAGCCACTAATTTCAAATCAACATCTTCTGCTAAAGGTTTGTTTTCTAGCATGAACTTTCAAAGATTGCTTCACGACCTTTAACATCAGGGACGACCAACTAATACTTTTCTATCAAAACGTCCTGGACGAAGTAGAGCAGGGATCAAGAACATCTGAACGGTTTGTTGCAGCAATGACGATAATTCCTTCATTTCCCTTCAAAACCATCCATCTCAATCAAGAGTTGGTTTCAAGGTTTGTTCTCGTTCATCATTACCTCCACCTAAAGACCGACACCACGTTGGCGACCAACAGCATCAATTTCATCGATGAAAGATAATAGCTGGTGCTGCTTTTTTGCATCCTCAAAAGAGAACGAACACGGCTTGCACCAACTCCGACAAACATTTCTACAAAGTCAGAACCTGAAATACTAAAGAATGGAACACCTGCTTCTCCTGCGACTGCCTTAGCAAGTAAGTTTTACCTGTTCCCGGAGGTCCCTCTAAAAGAACACCCAGCTGGAATACGGGCACCCAAGTTTTGTAAATCGTTTTGGATCTTTTTAAGAATTCAACAACTTCAACTAGTTCTTGTTTTTTTCTTCCTCAGCTCCCTGCAACATCTGAAAAATCGTACTTTAATATCTTCTTTGTTAGCAGCTTTAGCCTTTACTACGTCCAAAACTCATTGGATTACGTCCATTATTTCCTCCATATTTCCCATCATAGAGAATAGGAAGAAGAATAAGAATAGCAAATGGTACTACTGAAACCAGGATATTAATCCACATACCACTTGAACTTTCATGTTTCACTTACTTCAGCTTTTGATGTTCGAAGCAAGCTTTTTGCAATTCTGATACTGTTGTATCTGACGGAAGAATGATACTTGAAAATTTCTCTACTTTTGTAGCAGAGGGTGAAAAAAATTGAATTCCCTGTTTCTTCTTTACTTGTCTTAGGAGTTTTTTTATAAACACCAGACACTTCAATAACACTACCATTTGGTTGGTAGGTCAATTCTTTTTACATTGTCATCTAGTAATTTCTTTTACCAATTCTGTATAATTAATTTGTTCACTTTTTCCCAGCTGATCTGTCAGCTAAAAATACTGGAATCCCTGTCACTAGGAAGAAAAATAAGTAACAAACTATAGAAAATGGATTTTTTTAATTAAACCATTATTTTGTTTTTTCATTAAAAGATTGCTCTTTCTAATTTTGAATAAACTTCTTCTTTCAATACTCCAACATAAGGAAGGTTACGATAGTTTTCTTTGTAGTCTAAACCATAGCCTACTACAAACTCATTTGGAATAGTAAAAGCAGGTATAATCTGCCTCAATTTCTACAACACGTCCCTTCTGGTTTTATCCAACAAAGGTGACAATCTTTAACAGAAGCTGCTTCTCTTGCAATAAACATATCTCTCAAATTCTTCAAAGTTTGACCTGTATCAATGATATCTTCTACAAATAGAACATGTCTTCCCTTTGATATCTTGAGTTACATCTTGCTTGATATTGATGACACCACTACTTGCTGTTCCCACCATGATAGCTAGAGACCATCATGAAAGTCCATTTCAATATGTGTATCAATATGTTTGACCAATTCAGCCATAAAAGGAATAGATCCTTTTAAAATTCCCAACTAAAATTGGATTTTTTCCCTGCATAGTCTTTTGTTAGTTGAGCACCCTAATTTTTTAGCTGCTTCTGTAATTTCATCATGTGAAACAAAGATTTTTTTAATATCGTTTTCTAACATTTTTTTACCTATCTATTTTTTTCTATATAAAGTACAGTGTTCATTATATCATTTTTTCGTGTTTTTACTCAAATCACTGGTCGCAATTCCCAAAATTGAGACAATTTTCTCCAAATTGCTCAATAATCAGAGCTGTTTTTCGCTTTTTTTCCATAGGGATTTTTCAAATCAATAAATAGACGTCTGAGTTTTTTTCGATGACCCATTTTGGATCAAAAAATCTCCTGTTTTTCGATGACGTAATATGTATCGATGTTTCACGTGAAACAGTTATCTGTTTGAACTAATTTCACCCTTCTAAAGGGAATTCCAAAGGAAAAATAAATAACCTTGATAAAGATACTTGATTTTTTGATAGTGTAACACAAGTTCATCTTCCTTTTTCATCAGACTGAGGACTGATTTTACAAATCGAAAACTGTTGATACTCTTTTTACTAATTCATAACCATTTTTTTAAGCGGATGACGATACTGACTTTTAGTTTTTAAAAATCTGTCTAACTTCTTCAAACTGAGCTTTTGTCAGATTTCAAATCTGGAAAACGATTCAGATAAGTTTTGAGTAAAACTCCTTTGTGTTTCGACTCAGAGTAAGAAAATAACTGCATTAAATCTTTCCACATCAATATTCTTTGATAATTCAGCTATAGCTAAGTCGATAATCTGAAAATTTCATTTCCGATACTCTAAAGAGTGCATCTCTAAGATCGAGGATTTTTCTTTTTTTCAAGTTCTGGTAAATACAAATTTCGAATACGATTGCGAAAATAATGATTTTTCCTGATTTGATGTATCTTCAAAAGTGAAAAAAATTGGTGGAAAAGTCTTTTTATGAAAAATACAAGAAAGGGACGAATGATTTCTATCTCATCAACTACTTGCTTTCTCTAATTCCTGATAGATGAGCGCAAACGAGTTCCCTCGAATCAAAGCGCATCAAAAATCGTTTCCACCTGATCATCTGCATGGTGGGCGGTGACTAAGAGCTGTCGCACCTGTCTTTTTCATGACCTCTTGAAAAAAATCATAACGAAAATTGTCGAGCACGCGCTTCTGAAAAATTCTCCTGAAAAAAATTGCTGATATAAATGGGAAGCTCCAGCTTCATCAGCTAACTTCCTTAATTCATGTTTCTTCCCAATCTGATTCTACTCTCTGCTTATGATTGACATGAGCTAGAAATCAATTCAATTTCTAACTCTTTTTGATACGTAGATAATAGCTGAAATAGAAACATCGAATCTAATCCACCAGACAGAGCTAGCACCACCTTTAGCATGTTTTTTGAAATATCCTCTCTTGAGAAAATGATTTAAAAAATCTTGTTCCCTCATTTTAGAACCTCATAAACATCCTTGGCTATCTTAGAAATCGTATCATAATCAGAATTTTTAGTGAAAATAGAAAGAATGAAAAATGGAGAATCTGTATAGACAACACCTGTATCATGCTTAAATTCATCCGCATCTCCAATTTTATGAGCTACTTTAACAGAAACACCTTTGGCAATTCGCTCATTATCAAAATCTGTTTTAGTCAAAGACTCTAGTACAAATCCATTTTGATTATAAATAGCTTCCATGACCTTTCCCAGCCATTTTAGAAGAAATCAATTTTTCTTTTGGATCCCAATCATCTCCCATAATAGCAGACATCTTGGATTTGAATGTGGCATCAGATTGGTTTGAAATGTAATATCCCAATAGATTATGAGCTACATTATCAGATTCTTTAGATACTTTTCGTAATTAAATCCTTTGAGAGAATACTCTTTATTATCCTCTTTTTTTAGGGAAGACTACCACTTCCCTTCTGGTTTATAAGAACCCGGAAAAATCATTGACTGCAGATACGTATTTTACAGTCGTATCTAACTGATAAAGACCCTCATTTATTTTTTCTTGCGTATAATAAAGATAAGGGAGTTTCAAAACACTAGCTGCATACATCTTTTTCATCTTGATTGATACCAGCTTCTTTTTCCAGTAGTCAGTTGCTTTAACATAAATAGAAAATGAATCCTTCTGATATTTTTTTCCGATAACATTTCTTGGACTTTACTCATCCGATTATCTTCTTCGAAGTTGATTCTTTAGCTACCCATCCAGTCTGATCAATATGTAGAAATTCTCTTCCTTCTACAAACATGGTCTTATCGATTGATACTTGCGAAATAAGCTGATAAGGATGATTTCACTTCTTTTAAATCATAAGGACTGTTATACAGTTTAAAAATCAGATTCTAACCATACTTGTTTTTATTGTTGGAGTTACCTCTGACTGATCATATAAAAATCGTTTGTCTGCAGCAATAAATTGATGGTTGGATAACTTAAATACTGGAATTCCTTGTTTATTTAAACGCCACTCAGTTATTTTGAAAAACTTGTTTTTTTGGAGTCAATTTTTCCAGATTCTCTACTAAATCTTCATTCGCATAAACAGGAACTTCTCCATAAACCATAGGGAAAACTTAGCTTTTCTCTAAAATAAATACCAAAGTCAGATTGTGAAAGGTAATAAATTTCTTTCGAAGTATAGATGACTTCTTTTTCTGTGCTAACGACTTTTGAAATGGTCAAAAAACTAGGTAGCAACAAAATAATTAAGAATTTACGCATTCTTCCTTTCCTTTTCTTCTTGTAAACGCAATAATTGATTTTTATCAGCCAACTCTTCCAGCTTTTCATCCGATAGACTCAAAAATTGCTCTATTACATCTAATAAATTTTCCATTTTATCACCTTGGGAGCAAGTCAGGAATCGTATAAACAGCTTCCCGATTCTTAGAATAATAATATTTTGCACGCATGTATTTAGCAGCGTAATCTTCATCTTTCAACTTTGTAGCAAAAGCTGTCTCTTTCTCCTTTTCCTCACTCAAGGTTTGATACTGAGTTTGCAAGTCTGATAACTGTTGACGTCTTTGGAGTAATTGATGATAACTTTGAGCAAGATTATAAGTTGGTAAAATGAACAATAAAATCATCAAAATAAGAACCCAACCCATGAAACGATTACGTTTTTGTCGTTCTTTCATCAGATAGCGACGACGTTGGTGTTCATTTTGAATAAAAGAATTATTCAATTGTACGATATTTTTAGACATTTTCTTCTACCCGTGTTTCACTGATAATTTCATACATGCCTGCTGCATCTTCTTTTTTTGTACTATCTTTCATCTCCAGTACTTTTACAAGTAGCAACTTATTTCCAAAAGCGAATTTCAACTTGGTCATTAACTTTCAAATCCGTTGAACTTTTTGCCAAGATTCCATTTACCTTAATTCTACCTTTATCTGCTACTTCTTTTTGCGACTGTACGACGCTTGATAATTCTTGATACTTTTAAATATTTGTCTAATCTCATTTTTATTACCTCAAATTATTATTGTATCATTTTTATCCACTTTTATAGAAGAAAAATGTTAAAGGGAATTGCCTTCTTTCGACACTTTTATCTCTAATAAACTTTCTCCAAAAATGAGCAGACCTTCTAAAATTTCATAATCCTTCTTGTTTCGGACATCAAATACAACTTCCATTAATCCCTTATTCTCAGCTATGGCTGCTTTTAAGTTCGTTGCGGATAAAGCTTTAAAATAATCTTGAGCCAAGAACAGTCGCTGAGTAATTTTTTCAAATTGAACTGTAATCTTATTTTCTTTTCGTTCCACACGTTGAACAAAGACCTTGTCAAGATAAGACTTAACCAAACCAATCTCTAAAAGATAGGCTACCACGTCTGGGTACTCTCCAAATCGGTCCATCAACTCTTCTTGTAACTCTTCATAGTTGACACGGTTGTCAATTTGACGAATTTTCTTGTAAATTTCAATCTTATGTCGTTGGTCTGAAATATAAGTATCAGGAAGATAAGCATCAATTTGTAAAATCAATTCGGTATTTCCTTTGGTTCTTATGTTCCCATTACCATGTCGTTTAGCAATAGCTTCCTCTAATAACTGCGAATACAATTCAAAACCAACAGAATCAATGAAACCAGACTGGGATTTTCCTAAAAGATTTCCTGCTCCGCGAATCGAAAGATCTCGCATTGCAATCTTAAATCCAGAGCCCAATTCTGTAAATCCTTTGATCGCTTCTAATCTCTTCTCGGAGACTTCACTGATTGATTTTTCTGGACGATACATGAGATAGGCATAAAGCAATACGATTACTACGACCGACTCTTCCTCTTAACTGATACAAGGTTGACAAGCCCATATGATCTGCATTTTTCAATAAATAAAAGTATTGGCATTTGGAATGTCACACCCTGTCTCAATAATGGTAGTTGTCACCAAGATATCATACTGACCTTCAATGAAAATCTAGTAGAGTATTTTTCTAACTGAATCTCACTCATTTGCCCATGAACATAACCCAATCGAAGCCTCTGGAATCAACTCCTGTAATTCTGAAACCTTCTGATCAATCGTGTCAACTTTATTGTAAAGATAGTAAACTTGACCTCCACGCTCCATTTCACGCAAGACAGCATCACGAATCACACTATCATTCTTTTCTAAAACATAGGTTTGCACTGGATAACGATTAGTCGGCGGAGTTTCAATAACAGACAAATCTCTGATTCCCAGCATAGACATGTGAAGGGTACGAGGAATTGGCGTTGCTGTCAAGGTCAGAACATCTACTTGTTTTTTCAGTTCTTTCAAGGTTTCCTTATGCTTGACACCAAATCGCTGTTCCTCATCAATAATCATCAAGCCCAAATCAGCAAACACAACATCTTTTGACAAAACACGATGTGTTCCAATCAAAATATCAACTTGACCCTTTTTCAATTTTTCAAGTGTTTCAGTCTGCTCTTTTTTACTTCTAAAGCGACTCAATACATCAATATTAACTGCAAAATTTTGGAATCGTTCCTTAAAATTCGTATAGTGCTGTTGCGCTAAAACCGTCGTCGGAACTAGAACGACAACCTGTTTGTGATCATTGACTGCCTTAAAGGCTGCACGCATAGCAACTTCAGTCTTTCCAAAACCAACATCCCCAACTAAAAGTCGATCCATTGGTTGAGAAGCCTGCATATCTCTCTTGATTTCCTCAACACTACGAAGTTGATCATCCGTTTCAACATAAGGGAAGGCATCATCAAAAGCATGTTGATCCTCATCATCAGCTGAGAAAGCAAAACCCTTCAACTGGCTGCGTTCAGAATAAAGTTTGATTAAATCGTCAGCTATATCCTCTACCTGGTTCTTAACTTTTTGCTTGGCTTTTTTGAAATGACCGTCATTTAATTTATTGAGTTTAGGAGCTTTCCCATCACTTGAAACATATTTGGACAGTAGATGAATCTGTTCTACTGGGATAGAGATTTGATCACCATTTTGATATTGGACACTGACATAATCGCGGTGAATCCCTTTGATTTCAATTGTTTCAATCCCTAGATATTGACCAATTCCATGAATATGGTGAACAACGTAGTCCCCTTTTTCAAGTTCATTATAATCTTTTAATCGCTCTGCGTTTGAAGCATATTGTCTTCGAAAACGACGTTTTCAATTTCTTTTGAAAAAAATCTCATGTTCAGTTATCAATAGAAACCTTTTTCATCTACAAAATGAAAACCATGTCTGAGATTACCCTCGATTAAGTTTACAGATTCTTTACAAATACTTGACTTATCTCTGGAATCCAATTTAATCTGGTATTCCTCTAAAACATCCTCCAATGTTTTTACTTCCCATTGAATTGCTAGACTGCAGGATAATAGTATAATCCATTTTTTTGTATCGCTCAATTTCTTCTTTTAGAAAAAGAAAATTGATTGAAAAAAACTCCTGCATAGGATATTGATTAAATTGATAAATTTTGGTCAAACTTGAGATTTCCTAACCCCTTTTTGCAGATTAGAGAAAAAAAGGTAACCGGACTCTGTTTTTTTATAGATTTGCTCTGTATCAGCAAAATACTGCATCTCAGAAAATGCTTTACTGTTCTGTAATTCTTCTGTAAAGTATTGTGCTAACTCTCTTTCAAAAGACTTCATACTGATTCATCAATTTTCTGATAATCATCAAAGAATACTGGGGTATCTTTTTCAATATAATCAAAAGACAGTCCATGTCTTATCATAACACAAAGATAAAAAAATTTCCGTGAATCAGAATGAATTTGTTTTTTTGGTGAAAACTTGAAAGAATTTCTTCTAAGTATGATTTTAAAATAGGTGATAACGTTTTTGAAATTTGTTTTTCTAAAGCTGACTGACCTCGTTGATAATCCTTTTCTCTCAAAAGCATATCACTAGCTGGAAAGATAGTGAGTTCTGTCTGATTTTCTTTCGATAATTGTGTTTCGACTTCAAATGACCTAATACCATCACTTTCATCACCAAAAAACTCGATTCGGTAAGGTTCTAACTGGGATATTTCAAAAATATCTAAAATATCTCCTCGCAGACTAAATTCGCCTTGAGTTTGTACTTGTGTAACTTTTCGATAGCCTATCTCCTTTTAACTGATGGATAAGTGCATGTTGGTCATATTCTTCACCAACTGTTATTTTTACAATACTATCTTTGAATATATTGGGAGACGGTAAAATCAATCGACTTGCTGCGATATTACAAACTAAAATCCCTTTCTTAGATGAATCAGTCAAAAAACGCAAGGCTTCAACCCGTGAAATGATTTTTTCTTGTGAAGACATCAAAAACTCGACCATAGGGGAGTCATCTACCAAAAATGGATAGACAAGTTCCTCACCCAAGATAGATATAAGATCACTAACAAGTCCTTCTGCTTCTCCATAAGTTGACGTCAATAACACAATCTTATCTTCTTTTCTCAAACTACTTGCAATTGCTAAAGAGCTTTTGTAGACGTTGATAAACCTAGCATTAGTTGTCTTTTTCTTATCTGTCAGACTTTTGATGCCATTTTTAATCTGATCATTTTCTGAGAATAAATCTAATAAGGTCACCATTTATCCGTTATACCTCTGCATTGTTTTTCTCAAAGTTTTTCTCTTGTAAATAATAGTTTACAGAATCGTCAACTTTGTCAATAGACTGTAAAATACCAATATAATCATCCTTGTCAAACTTACTCAAAACATGGTGAACAACTGACATTTCCATTTTTTTAGGTCTTCGATTCCAATCTTTAACACGATTAAAGACCTGGGTTCCAATATGTTGAATAATAGACTTGATACCATTATGACCACCTGCGGATCCCTTTTGCTCTTAAAGCGAATCTTTCCAACTTCCATGTCAAGATCATCGTAAATGATGAGTAAATCTTCAATATCCAAACCATAGTAAGTCAATAAAGCATGAACCGCTTTTTCCACTTTCATTCATAAAATGTCGTTGGTTTGACCAGATAAATTTTTTTCTCCATTTAGGAAAAAAAAAGATGCTAAGTCAGCTTGAAATATCTTATCGTGTGTAAAAGTGACATTTCTGTTTCTTCGCTAGTTGGTCAATCAACATAAAATCCAACATTGTGTTTTGGTTTCAAAATATTTATCCCTGGATTTCCTAATCCTACAAGTAATTTGGTCATTTATTTTTTTCCTTTCAAAAAGCCAAAAGGGTTGGAATTTTTTTCCAACCTAATTGACACTATTCATTAATTTCTTTAGACATTAAAGCGGAATTCCATGATATCGCCATCTTGAACGATATATTCTTTACCTTCTTCACGCAAGCGCCCAGCTTCTTTTACGGCCTTTTCAGATCCGTATTTCACTAGATCCTCATATGACATGGTTACTGCACGAATAAATCCTTTTTCAAAGTCTGAGTGGATAATACCAGCTGCTTGAGGAGCCTTCATACCACGTTTGAAGGTCCAAGCGCGAACTTCTTTTTCACCAGCTGTGAAATAAGTTCCCAGTCCAAGCAAGTGGTAAGCAGCGCGAGTCAACTTGTCAACGCCTGATTCTGTCAACCCAAGTGCTTCAAGAAACTCTTGCTTATCTTCATCGTCTAACTCAGAAATTTCTTCCTCAGCACGCGCAGAAATAACGACTACTTCAGCATTTTCTGTCGCTGCAAATTCACGAATTTGTTTAACATAGTCGATAGAGTCAGGTTCTGAAACCACATCTTCATCCACATTAGCAACATAAAGAACTGGTTTAGTGGTCAAAAGGAAGAGACCTTTGACAACTTTTTGTTCTTCATCTGTAAATTCAATAGTTCGAGCTGATTTTCCATCTTCAAGAACAGGTTTAATCTTTTGAAGAACATTAAACTCTGCTACTGATTCTTTATCTTTTTGCGTACGTGCCATCTTTTCTACACGCGCATAGCGTTTATTAACTGATTCTAAGTCAGCAAGAATCAACTCTAGGTTAATGGTATCAATATCTGCAAGTGGATCCACAAAGGCATCTTCACGTCCTTGCTCGCGCATGACATTTTTCATCATCAAAAGCACGAACTACGTGAACAATCGCATCTACTTCACGGATATTGGCCAAGAATTTATTTCCTAGCCCTTCTCCTTTTGATGCTCCTTTTACAATCCCTGCGATATCTGTAAATTCAAATGTTGTTGGAACTGTCTTTTTAGGAGTAATCATTTCCGTCAATTTTTGGAGGCGTTCATCTGGAACTTCTACCATTCCAACGTTTGGATCAATCGTCGCAAATGGGTAATTTGCTGCCTCTGCTCCTGCTTTTGTAATTGCATTAAATAGTGTTGATTTACCAACGTTTGGCAAACCAACGATACCTGCTGTTAAAAGCCATAGTTTTCTCATTCTCCGTTTCTCATTTCAATCCCTAATATTATAACACAAAAAGGGAAAAACTTGCTAACCCTCTAACTAAGGGTTCTCAGTCAATAATTTTTTTATTCATTTTGTCATCATGC
>BNJU01001531.1_pt1 | contig 94076 bp, 126 predicted proteins | sample 8539281 | NCBI WGS metagenome assembly BNJU01 (sample SAMD00202456, study PRJDB9452) | human saliva metagenome | isolation source: human saliva | place: Japan
CCGTCGAAGTGCTTTGACTTTGAATTGGCTGCTCAGATCCGTGATATGATGTTGGAAGTCAAGGCCTTGGGGTAGATGGGAGAAAAATGAAATGAGTATATTGGATGATTATAAAAATGGTGTTTTCTATATTGAGTTAGAAAAATATTATAAAGTCTTTAGCGGATTTAGATAGTAAAGTAGAGAATATTCATGACATAATGGAAGCTTTTTCCAATTTCCTCCAAAGAGAAAATGGGAAAAATTAGAAACAACTTTATATATATTATGTGAATTTAGTAAATTTGTTGATGAAACGATTTTTAAAAACGTTTTATTAGAGGTAGAATCATTATTTAAAAGAAGATAATGAAGCGTTTATTTTTAATGAGGATATTTTTATTTTATTACTTTCTATCTTTAAACAAATATTTGGAAAAGAATGTTGGAATTAAAGATTGCCAAGACTTTTTCAATGATAATAGTATATTTTTGACAATTATTAATCGTATTAAAAATCAAGATTTGACTAGAATTGATGGAATTACTTTGTTCTAGAATGCTCAGTATAATGATTATCATTTTTGAAAGAGGTGAAGGTTTTGAAGGACTAAAAAAGAAAAATAAAACAAGATTTGGAATCTATTATTGATATGATTCTTTTAGAATTTCCGTTTTTCTTACATAAGTATTAGCTATTTTCAACTTGATATTCTTGTAAAGATTTTTAAGTCAGAACATTTAGATTTAATTAATAGCTTCTATAAAGTCAATCCTGATGATTTAAGTGTAGGGTTTTTATTTGTCGTGGATAGAGACAAAAGACACTGATATTATCAAGGGATCTATAGAAACACTTCAAACTATACTAAAATATACTGATTCAGATATTAGAAGAGTACAATTTATAATTTATTGAGAAAAGCAGATGAAATAAATGATGAAGATGTAGTAACTTTACAAGATGTTCATGAAGATGTTTTGGAAGAATTTGCAAATACTCTTATTGATAAAATCGCTTTCACTAACAATCAAAGCCCGAGACCCTAGAGAATAGTGAAGAATATGGTCATTATACTAAAAATTGAAACTTTAACGAACCACTTAATTAAAACGATAAAATCTGGTGATTCAAGTGAACCTGCGTATTTGAGATTAACAAATTCCAAACAATTAAATGACCCTATGGAAGGAAGAGCCATCTATGACTATTTGGAAATAGAAAATTCCTCGGACTGCTATCAGAGTTCCAATGTCTTCCTATCTTCGATGACAACTATATCAGATAGTCTTCCCATGTGGAAAGAATATGCAGAAGAATCTAAGGAGCATTTCTACAGTATGATAAAAGTATTTACAACAAATTATTGAGCATGAGTCTTTAGAGTTTGTGAGAATATTCTATTTAAACACTGCAAGGGAAGATGATTCTGATATTTTACATAAACTTAATGACTTAAAAAGAGCTCATTCAAGAATTAAAGGCTCGAAATACTGAAGAAAGTATGAAGGTACAGTCAAATATCTTTAAAAATTTAGCGAAAAATATCCTATCTTTTTAAGGTTTCTGATTATGAATATGGAGTGAGTATCGTATTCTAATCAACTTTGATGATTCAGAAATTGAAAGACGACTAAATCCGAAACTCATAACAGAGGATAGAATCGAAATTGAAGAATTCAGAGATTTATCAGTAGTATTGGCCTAAGTGAAAATGAGGAATCCGGTTATGATGATTTTTAGGAAATATATTCACTTAGAATCAAAGGAGGATGGGCGATATGCTTTATTTGTATACATCAATTTATTACCTTTGAAATACTCAAAAAGTAATTCTAGGTCCAAAGGTTACGGATGCAGACTATATTGCTCCTTATCTCAAACTTGCTAATCCTGATATTAAGATAGAAAGTTCGAAAAATCCCTTATCGTTGAGTTTAGAGATTTACATTTTTTTAAATTTTGTTGAAGAATGAGTAATTCCACTCTTGAGTAAAAATGAAAAATAATAAGAGTAATTCAAATACAAAAAGAATCTATCAAGGAGAGAAAGTTTTCAGCTCTTGCTAGATTCTCATAAAATTATAAGCTTTTCTCCTGGTCCTTGGTCTCATCTTAGGAATAGGACTAGGTATCAATCTTGTTTTTAAACTCCTTCTATTCCGTCGCCATACAGAGATATCAACTATAGTTTTCCAATATATATAAATCTTTTTGTCTGGTGTATCGATTATTTGACTATTGGTTCCTAGACTTGTCTAAGACAAGGATGACAATAAAAAGATATGCAGATTTATTTATCTATCTTAATAGTATCGGTTTAGTGGTTCATCTCTTTATTGGTATTGGTGGGAAAAATAGTAAAGGGATTTTACCTCCCCTCTTATCCCTAGACCACCGTTATATCTGGTTTCCTATTGCAACTTATCTGATCTTTTTCAGTTTGGCGTCTATTATAACTCTAGTAATGAAATATATTGAAAAGAAAAGGAGTCAATCATGATGAAACATCTAACTGTATTTAGGTTTATTTATCTTTTGTGCCTGGTATTTCTACTGCTTCATTTTATCTTAGGGCTTTTTGGTTTAGCCTTTACACCAATCTTGTGGAATCTCTGGTTCTTTGGTCTTTGCTTGACCTTATTTATCCAACCATGGACCATCTTTTATAAAACGAGAATTTTTCAGTGGCATCATCTGATTTTTCAAGCTCTCAGTGGATTCGTTGCTCTCATAATCTGGTTTATGATATTTTTATTTTTCTCCACGGTTCCAGATTCATCTATGCCTATCAATTTAGACTACTATGTGATTAGGGAAAAAAATGAAATCAGAATCAACAGAGGATTCTTACTCCATGAAATTCATGAATATCATGACTTAGTTAATCCTTTGATTATGAAATCTAAAGTTAAGTATGTAGAAAAAAAATAAACATTAGAAAGTGAGTCTATGTATGTCTCGAGCACAATTAACCATTCTAACTAATATTTGTCTAATAGAAGATCTTGAAAAGCAGCGCGTGGTTATGCAGTATCGGTCGCCTGAAACCAACCGCTGGTCTGGCTATGCTTTTCCAGGAGGTCATGTGGAAGATGGTGAGGCCTTGCAGAATCTGTTATCCGTGAAATATACGAGGAAACAGGTCTGACGATTCAAAATCCTCAACTGGTCGGCATTAAAAATTGGCCTTTAGATTCGGGTGAACGCTATATTGTTTTTTGTTATAAAGCGACTGAGTTCACCGGTACTCTCCAGTCCTCTGAAGAAGGAGAAGTGTCCTGGGTAGAAAAAGACCAGATTCCAAATTTGGATCTGGCCTATGATATGTTACCCTTGATGGAGATGATGGAAGCTCCTGATAAATCAGAATTTTTCTATCGTCACCGTACAGAAGATGGATGGGAAAAGAAAACCTTCTAATCCTTTACTAAATAACCTAACTTATCCAAGGCCTTCTCGATATAGAGGAGGTCTTGTTCGTTTTCAGCTTCGACTAGGTGATAATGGACGCCGTCTGTTAATTCAGAAAGTGGTCTAAATTCAGATCTTTCGACTTGCTCTAAAAAATGCTGAACGTCCCGGCGACAAGAGAGTTTGAGCAAGGTTTCAATTTCTCCGTAGACAGGATGATCAATCAAGGTATTCTGAACACGTCCCCCATTATCGACGATAGCTAGAAGTTCTTGACCGATTTCTTCCATTTCGTGCTTGACTTTAAACAGTTTGTGAACATAAGGATTGGTTTTATTTTCTTTATAAATATAGCCACGATTGGTTGATAAGATCGGGAGCACCATCAGCACGTAGAACAGCAATATCCTGAACGATAATCTGGCGGGTTACATGAAAACGGTCTGCTAAAGTTTGGCCATTTAGAGGTTTTTGAGACTCCTTTAACAGTTGTAAAAGTGCTTCTTTTCGATTTTTTGTCATATTCTTCTATCTTAACGCTTAACGACGTTTTCTCAATGCTTTATAAACAGCCAAGGCTAAGTAATAGTCTACCATACTATGGATAATAGTACCAAATCCAACTAATACAAACAAGACATAGAACATATTTTTCAAGTCAGTTCCAGTACTAGCATAAAAAATCACACAAGCTAAGACTTCAGCAATAGCATGAACCAAAACCTAGGATAAAGTTAAAAATCAAAAGAGGATTTAGGATTATCTAAGGTTTGAGGATGTTTTTGAAGATAGAAGGCTCCCAAAGTTCCGAAAAAGATATGGGGAAAAAGCTCGAAGTACAATGACAATTGGATAACCAGCCATGAGGAATCCTAGGCTAGAAGCTATAATGACAAAAAAATTGCCATCCAGGGAGAAAGAAACATAGCGATAAAAAAATAGCAACGTGACTTCCTAGAGTGTAGGAAGCGGGAGGAATGACAATTTTTAAATGGCATCACCAAAGGAATCAAAATAGCGATAGCTGTCAGCAATGCGGTCAAGGTCATGAATTGTGTTTTTCTTTTGTGTATTCATAATAACTCCTTTTTATCTGTATATACAATTGTATAGTACAATAAAAATCAAGCAAGTCAAGAAGCAAAATTGATTTTTAGAAGATTTTTAAATGAGGAAAAAGAATGCTAAAAAGAATCAATAAAATTTTTAAAAATAAGCAAAAACTCTTGCACTAATCAAAGTAGTGTGGTATACTTATAAGCGGTTTGAAAAAACTGCCTAAGACAGTAGGGGAGCTCGACTCATAAATATCCTACCGAGGACAAAACGTATCATTTAAAAAGAAGCGTATTGTACTTTCGTGTCTAGGTTTGGGCGCGTTTTTCTTTTGGAAAAATTCCCCAAGCAAAATAATTACGGAGGTGAACACACTAATGAGTGAAGCAATTATTGCTAAAAAAGCGGAACTAGTTGACGTAGTAGCTGAGAAAATGAAAGCTGCTGCATCAATCGTCGTTGTAGACGCTCGTGGTTTGACAGTTGAACAAGATACAGTTCTTCGTCGTGAGCTTCGTGGAAGCGAAGTTGAGTACAAAGTTATCAAAAACTCAATCTTACGTCGTGCAGCTGAACAAGCTGGACTTGGAGAATTGGCATCTGTTTTTGTTGGACCATCTGCTGTAGCATTTTCTAACGAAGATGTTATCGCACCAGCGAAAATCTTGAACGACTTTGCTAAAAACGCTGACGCACTTGAAATCAAAGGTGGTGCAATCGAAGGCGCTGTCGCATCAAAAGAAGAAATCGTTGCTCTTGCAACTCTTCCAAACCGCGAAGGACTTCTTTCTATGCTCCTTTCTGTACTTCAAGCGCCAGTGCGCAACGTTGCTCTTGCAGTCAAAGCGGTTGCAGAAAGCAAAGAAGACGCAGCTAATCTTAGCTACGCAGCGTAGCCTAGCTACGAAAAATAAAAAAACTAATTTTTAAAACTTATTTGGAGGAAATAACAATGGCATTGAACATTGAAAACATTATTGCTGAAATTAAAGAAGCTTCAATCCTTGAATTGAACGACCTTGTAAAAGCTATCGAAGAAGAATTTGGTGTAACTGCAGCTGCTCCTGTAGCTGTAGCTGCTGCTGGTGGTGCTGAAGAAGCTGCTAAAGATTCATTTGACGTTGAATTGACAGCTGTAGGCGACAAAAAAAGTCGGCGTTATCAAAGTTGTACGTGAAATCACTGGTCTTGGTCTAAAGAAGCTAAAGAACTTGTTGATGGTGCACCAGCACTTGTTAAAGAAGGTGTTGCAGCAGCAGAAGCTGAAGAACTTAAAGCTAAATTGGAAGAAGCAGGAGCTTCAGTTACTCTTAAATAATAGAGTAACGCAAATTGAATGCGAAAGCCTAGTATATTAAGGTTAAGAATTGCTAAGGTGATTTAAATCTTAAATTGAGGGTGTTATTCCCCACCAAATCCCCGCCAAGTTAGATCTTGGCGGGGATTTTTTACAACAAAATAGACTATATAATTCCTTTGTCAGTTTTATCCCTATGCAGAAATTATAGTGCTCTTTTCTAAATACAATCATCGCCTTCAACTGGCGCATATGCCAACCACACCCAGGCTAAAACCAAGATCGGTAGCTTGGATAATATTATTTTGCATAGTAATTAAATTATGATGAAGTGCAAAATCAATGTATTCATCTAACTGATTTCTTTTTATCGGTATAGTTTTGCACAATTAAATTTTTAAAATGATTTTTTTGCATGCTCGACTATTTTTAAAACTGGTTAATAGAGATATAAGAAACAGTTTATTCTCACATTTAAAACCTATGGTCACTCCATTGTATTATGTTTCTGATCTATTAACCTTTACTCGAGAAAATTCAGTAAGAGATCAAGACAATTGTTTTAACTAGTGAGAAGAGTTGCTAACTAATTGCTTTGATATATAGAAGGAGACGGAACAAAAATTATCCAACTAAACCAAAAGAAAAATTACCGAGTCGGATAATCATAATCTTAATATATTATCGAGTGAATATAAGCTTCTTTCTATCATGGTGGATAACATTACTTTTATTTAATTACATGTTATACATATTTTTCTATGAAACACATCTACTATCTCTTTTACTTGTGGCTATTAGGAAAAGGAGAAATATTTAAATCAAAAGTAAAATGCTTCGTAGATTTTTATTGAATGGCGTAAAAAAATGGAACTAAAATAGGTCGTTTTTTTCGAAAATTATCATTTAAAAAAACTTCGATTATAAGTACTCAGAGAATTTATGCATTGTGTATAACTACAAGTTGAATTTTATTCTTGATTAATAATTTGCTCATAAATCCTGGAAATAGTTGACAAAATAGTTTGAGGAGGATAAAAATGTATAAGGTAGTTATTTTCGTTTATACTTAATAGCTTATCAATAAAAAAAGGAGAAAATTATGAAACCAAAAGGGAAGTTTAATGTAGATGAACGTAGAAGAAAGTATAGTCTGAGGAAAGTTTCAGGAATAGGGGCGGTATGTGCCGTGATTGGGACTGTAGTTTTTTGCTCATTTCCTCTTAAAACAGTTTCTGCTGCTGAAAAAGATATAAGAGTAAACTATAAATATGTTACCACAGATGAGTTGACTGAAACAGAGAAAAAACTCATTGTAAACGAGTTGCCAAAGGACCTTGTAGATGGGTCAGATTTGTTTGTTATCTATCGAAAAAATACTGTAAATAATGTTTTACCAAATACTGGAAGTAACATGTTGCCCATCGCTTCTGTTGTTGGAACAGGTCTATTGTTAGTTGCTTATATCATAAAGAGAATTGGTAAAGTAGATAAGAAGATTGTCAAGTGTATCTTCTCTATTTCTTTGGTTGGAGGGGCTTTGAGTGTGACAACTGTATCTGCTTTAACGATTGCTACTTTGTCCAACTATAACCATACCGAAATGATAAAAGCAGGTTCCATGCTTCCAGATGGCAAAGTAAATATTTCTGGATATCAATTTGTTGGTTATATTGATGGTAAAGATATAGATACAAATCAAGTGACACATGTAACTCAACTACCTTCACAAGAAAAATAAAAATACAGGATACTTTTTGTACCAGTGGATAATCCTAAGAAAGATATTTTTGGAAGATGGTAGAGGTAAAGTGGAGCCTATTAAACCAATAACTCCACCAAAAAGTAGACGAACCAGTTAAATATTTAGAACCCTAAAGTTATTAATAAAATTATTAAAGTAGATGATTCAGGAATATACTAGAAGATTTAACTGGTTATACAAAAATTAGCGAGAGCCAACCTGTTGAAACACGAGAAGTTCAGAATGGACAGTTAGTCATTGTACATACAGTAACGGAGGTTTACAAGAAAGATACTGTATCTGAAGAAAAACAACTGTTGATATTCTTAAGGGAACAAGCGTTGACATCCCATCTGAATTAGTTGAAATATTATCTGAGGAAGTTGTGGAAGATGAGATTACAGCTCCAGCTACTCCATCGGGTACTTCAACTCCTGTAAACCCAACTGATGAAAGTTCTGCACAGATTAAAAACTCTACAGGGACTGAATCTTCGTCAGAATCATTAATTGAGAGGATAACAAAGAGAAAATTTCCGCTCCAGTAGAGAATTTAAACTCTAACTTAGGAACTATTGCAGACGCCACAACAGTTAAAAATAAGAAAGTCATTCGTACTGTTCGCGTTACTGAAGATATACCATTCGAGATAGTTATCAAGGAAGATAGTTCTCTATCTGAAGATGAGGTTAAGGTAGAAACAGAGGGAAAAGTTGGGAAGAAAGTTTCTATTCAGAAAATTACTTTAGTTGATGGTGTGGAAAAAGGTAGGAAAACAACGTCAGAGACAGTTGAAGCAGCTCAAAATAAAGTTTTCCTAATTGGAACGAAGAAAAACAGCAAAGCAACCTACTGTTAGTGGAGAAGTGCAAGTGCAGGCTCAAATGAAACTTTTGTAGCTGAATCAAAAGAAACAACACCAAAAACTTCTCTCTCAGGTTACTATACAGTCGATGTTACTGAATCTGAAAATAAAACAGTTGAAACTGACCGAGAAAAAGTGCGAGAGTTGGTAAAAGATAAAACACCATTTCTAAATCTTGTATCACCAAATGGAGAAAAGTTGGTGAAGATTAAGACGATAGAAATTTATGATAATACAATTCTCGAAGGTCAGCGACAATTACAAGATATTCAAGCTAGCTATGTGACAGTAAATGTTAAGAAAAAACGGGATCTAAGTAATAAAGAACCACAAACTGAATTGATTATGACTAAAGATATTCCATTACTTACTAAGGTTTATCGCCTAGGTACAAAAAATAACGGTTTATCTAAGAAAGATGTAGTTATTTCAGGACATGCATATAATAGCAATGACAATGCTATAGAGGAAAGTTTTATTTCAATTTATAAAGGTAATGAGCTAGTTGCAGAGGCAAATACTGATTTTGATGGTTATATGTTTACTCGTTTAATCCCAAATCAATCTTATGTTTTGAAAATCTAATGGCTTGAAGCTAAAGTTACAGCTCTACCTTATGGTGATCCGATAATTGAAAATATAAAAGGTCATTTTGAATTAGGAAAAAATATTCAGATGATATGATTGACTACCATCTAAAAACAATGTAATTTATGTTAATGATGGCCAATTTCAAAGTGAAAGTGATGATGGGAAAAAAGTAGTACTATCTAAACAAATTAATGCCAGAGTAGGTGATATTCTTGTTATCCCACCATCTAAGATTTATGAGACTTCTAAAGCTATTAAGATCAATTCTATTAGCACTATTAATAATCAGTCAGTTATTGAATATAGTGTGCCATCATTGTACGAGGTTGTACAGAATGTCAATACAAAAGCTTGGTCGTCTAATATCAACAGTGCTACTTTTATTCCAGCTGAAGGAGTTACTGTAAAAAAAGCATCAAATACAGATCAAGGTCTATTTAGAAGTGTCTCTCTTGAAGGAACTCTTCCAACTGTATCAATTCCGTTACTTAGTAAAGATAAAATAAAAGGAACGCTGTCATTTAATATTTCAGGTAAGGTTTGGTCAGATGCTGTAGATTTAAATTTTTGGATTCCTAAAATAGATTTTATGAATTTTGATATCAATAAAGAATTGAGTTTTAATACAGAAGGTTCTTTAGAATTTAGTACACCAAAAGATATAGAAAGTGAGATTCCGTTAGGAGAATTGATTTTACCTACACCGGTTACAGGGGTGACTGTAAATATTCCTATAAGTATTAAGATCACTGTTGAAGGGAGTTTAAGTGTTTCAGTATCAGTGCATATTCAATTCAAGACTCAATCAAATTGAAAAATTGGGCTCCTGAATATAAACGTACTGTCAACCATACAATGAAAGTGGGAGAAGAAAAGCTAAAGCCACGGTCAAACGTGGTCCAGAAATAAAAAGTAAAAACCTAAAATATTAGGAATAGATACAGTTTCTGTTTCTGCTAATGCTGGGTCAGCTATAGAAGCTTCGTATTCACAAACATTATTATCTGTTGAGAAGAAAAAAAGAAGATAAAAACAAATCTAATTACTGGTAATAATGAAAAACTTATTACATCACCTATTTCTATCAATGATAAGAAAGATATCTATCGAAGAATATGGTTATCTAACTTTAAAGGCTGAACTAGAAATTTTTGAAGCAAGTTAAAAATTGGGATTAATTCAGGAAGACATGGCATTAAATGATGAATTAACCTTATTTGATGGTAAATTAAAATTTAGAAATTATGAGTTTGACTTAGGAAAGGATTATAGTAATGAACCAGTTCATAATCCAGAAGCTATATTTGAAAAACTAACTAAACCATTCATCTTTGCTAGTGGTGTAGGAGGCTGGGCTACTGGAATGGATGTTTCTAAAGATGGCAGTTTCAAAGGAACGTACCATGATACGAATATGGGAATTACTGGTCCAAATTATCCAAATGGTCAAATGTATATTTCTAATTTTACAGGTAATTTTAAAAATTTAGTTAAAGTTAATGACTATGAATACAAGATGACTTTAACTGATTTAGATTATTCAAAAGTGGGGAAACAAAGATTGATAATGGTGTGAAAATTGATACAACTGAACCTTACGGAATAGCAGATAAGAAATCCCCAGGTAAAGAGTTCGTTCTTTATTTGAGAGATCGGCCAGTTAAAGATTTACCAAAAGAAGTTGGTGATTGGATTTATGATTTCAAAAAACGTATGCCAGAGAAGTTAACAAGGGCAGTAATTTTTAATAAAGATAAAGGATGGGCATTTGTAGAAAGTGATTAGCTGATAAGTAATGTGTCTTTTGATGATTAGACAGCTATTCATGTTGAAATCATGAATTGTTATAGTCCTGAATAATTTAGACCAGTGAAGTTTACTTATATCTCAGATAATGGTTATTTATTTGTGACTCAATACCAGTGGGAGAAGTGTCAAATCATTAATGTACATGAATAATAGAGTAACGCAAATTGAATGCGAAAGCCTAGTATATTAAGGTTAAGAATTGCTTAAGGTGATTTAAATCTTAAAGAGGGGAGTTATTCCCACCAAATCCCCGCCAAGTTAGATCTTGGCGGGGATATTTTTCTACAACAAAATAGACTATATAATCCCTTTGTTAGTTTTTACCTTATGCAGAAAGCATGGTGATGTTTTTAAACTAAAATCCAATCATCGCCTTCAACTGGTGCATATGCCCACCACACCCAAGCTAAAACCAAGATCAGTAGCTTGAATAATACTATTTCGCATAGTAATTAAATTATGATAAAGTGCAAAAATCAATGTATTCATCTAACTGATTTCTTTTTATCAGCATAGCCTTCTTCAATTAATTTTTGAGATTGATTCAGGTGAACTAACGTATTCTAAAAAAAGCTAGTGAAGTAGGTATCTGTTATTAATTTTTTTCACGAATTTCAAAAATTTGAACCTTTGAATTCTCTTTGTAACTGATTTTTTTAATTGACATCTTTTTCTCCTTTAAATTTATACCATGTCTGTAAAATGTGTTAAAACTATTAGCCATACAACAACCCATATTTTTAAGTATGCCATAAAAAAACGTCGAAAAACTGTTTTTTTCCGTTTTTTCTTCATTTTTAGTCGAAAATGAAATACTTTAAAGAATATAGTTGGTCACTGTAACGGATAGACGCCAGTGGGAAAGATGGAAGACCGAGACAGCCATCAAGGCTAAAACGATTATATTTTTGTAGGCAGGGCTGAATTTAAGGCTTTTTTTATAGTTTGATCCACGAATTTTATAAGGTTCATCTCTTAGTTCATTAATGAAGTTTTTTTCTTTTGTTTTTCAAATTTCTTTAATGATTTATCCCTTTAAATTTTGGTGACCAACCTCCCAACGTTCTATTAAAAAAATTTTTTTAAATTCACCTTGAAATTTGGATTATCTTGGAGTTTCTTCAAGTAGAAGTAATAACACTCTCTTGCATGTTGAGCTCGCATCCCATGTAGATTGATTAGATTATTCATTTCCACATCTGTAAAGATATAATCATCCTCTTGTTTATTTTTTTAAAAGTATCGAGGACTACTGGAACATCTTGAGGAAGAATAAGTTGAGGTTGAAATTTTCCTCCCTTCCCACGCTGAACTAAAAACATAGTAATTTCCATTATTATCTTTTTCGAATATCTTTTTCCTTTTAATTTTTTTAATTCGGATCTACGAATCCCAACTGCCCTCTGAAAAATTAACCAGCCGAGAGAAGCGAGAGTCTGTTTCTTGATGTTTACCTTGTGAGTTTTTTTGATTTTACACGACCTCGGATAATTTTTGTCACTTGAACGCTTGTCTTTTCTAATTCTATTCATATTGATATCAACTGCTTTGCAGATAGGTGCTAAATAAGTATGAATTGTAGCAACAGAGTATTGCTTTTGGATCATCATTTAGATCTAGTTGATATAGTTGAATCGCTTCTTCAGTAATATCTGATTTTTTTCCTAATGTTGTGTTCTTTAGCCCACTTTGTGAAGCGAGTAATTGCTCTTTTATAGCTTGTCCTCGTTCGATTGTTTGTGATATTTTTTTGAAGCTGCAATAAATAAATCGTGCTTGAGGGAATTTCTTTTTCTTGGCATTATACATTCCTTTTCTATCTAAAAATAGTACATATTATTGTTAAACTGCCTCCCACCCTTTTTTTAAAAAGCTGGGTATGCTTTTGATTCTTCCCATCGAGGCTAACTCTTGAAGTTTAATGTTTTCGATAGATTTTTCAGTACTCACCGTGATCTATGTTTGGAAGGATCATAAAGATGTCATTGCTTGTTCGAGCTAATAAAACTTTTTCTATTTTACTTTTTTTATTACATTATTTTTTTACTTTGCTAAACTAGTTATTTTTTTAGTTTTTTTACTTTTATTTTTTTACCTTTTTATTTTTACCTTAAACACGTTTTTTTCTTTACTTTTTTTATCTACTAAATGGTTATTCTTTACTTCATGTTATTCAGTAGAGAATAACCATTTAGATTTTCTTTTCTTTTTTTCTTAGTTTTTTTCCTTTGCAATGACTAGCATATGAGAAATAAGTATGTTAACCGTGTCCGGTAACAAACTTTCTCCCATATGACTAATGGCTCTACTTATTCAATTCAATTTAATTTATAATAATAGTATGCCATATTTTTTTATAAAAAAATAAAGATAGAAGAAAAAAACATCGTTATTTTAGGAGTGGAAATGTTGTTTTTTATTTTTTTACAAAAAAATGGCATAATAATAGTATAGATAAAAAGACAGTGGTGAACTGTCTTTTTTTGTTCCTTAAAAAAAGGGGGTAGCAGATGCTCAAGAACAATCGTTTAATAATAATATTAAAGAGAGTAAGGCCACCGTGAAAAATTCACGAATGAAAAAAATATTTTTTTAATAATAATCGGAGGAAAACAAAATGAAAAACGTATAAAAACCATGTGATTAATTTAACTCAACAATATCTTACAGAGTTAATTAATCACAATGAAGAAGTCAATATTAGAATGTTTTTATTCAACATTTGAAGAGGATCAGTATATCTCAATCTTGAATGAGCAGGATCAAGAAGTGTCTTTCAATTTTGTAAATGATAGCATTGAAATTGAATTGATTGATCCATTGTGTGAGAAAATTTTGATTACATTTGATACTGTAGAACAGACAGCCAAAGTTCATCGAGTATTTAAATTTCTCTTAGATTTGTTTTTTTAAATTCAATTGGCATGAATCAATTGCAGCTTTATCAGTAGCAGATTTCTGGGAATTAATCAAGAATTACGAGAATGATAACCTCGATATGACGTTTGGTTACCCAAGAATCGCAGGCTCCAATAGCTAATAACCATATTTTTACGCACAAAAAGAGTGGGAAAGGAATCGTTTTTATACTTATCCTTTTTCCACTCTTTTTATTTTTGTCTCGTTAATAATTGTGTTAATAGCTGAAATGACTTTATTTTGTTTGTACTCTGGTAAAGATTTGATAGTGTCGATAAGCTGTGCTAAGTCAGTACTTTCTTCTTTAAGTGTTAAATCAAAAAAAGTTTGTAGATCAACATTCAACGCATCTATAATTTTTCTCCAGAGTACTAATTTTTATATTGGGCTCTAAATTTTTCTAACTTATACGCGTAATTGGTACCAAGATCTGCTTTTTTTCTTCTAATTGTTCCTGAGTCATTCCTGACTGGGTCCGCAGAATCCGTATTCGTTTGCTTATATACTTTTGTAATTCTGACATTGCTCACCTCTTAAGACTATTTTACAGCCTTATAAGGTTAGGTTCTAGTTCTTAAAGGTTGGTTACAACTTTACAAAGTTGCTAAAATATAGTATAATTCGGTTGTTTATAATTATATAGTGATAATTTGCTCAATACTCTATCATAAAGGTGGGAATTATGAAAAAGAAAACGATCAAAGCAACTGTATCTGCTGTATCAATAGCTACAGCTTTTGCGGGAATTTCCGTTGTACAAGCGGATGAAGTAACTGCAACTCAGCCAAATGAGTCAACATTAAGTACTGGATCGACAACTTCTTCGTCTACAAATATAAAACAAGTAGACGGAGTATTTGTACATAATGGAGTTGCAACTGTAACGAAAAACGCCAACTTCTGAAGTTGTAGAAGAAGCAAGAACGATCAAGGAAGAAACGGATCAATCGGTTTCAAATCAAGAAAGTGCATTAGAAGACGCTAAGACTTCGGAAGCAGTCGCTGGATCAAAAGTTTCCAAAGAAAGTGTTAACTTAAAGAATGCTGAAGCAAATAAAGAATCAGCTACGCCTGAAAAAATTGAAAAAACCAAGAATGAAATATCAGAAGTAAAAGCTGATATTGAGAAAAAGGAAACTTCACAAAAAGATGCAACTGATAAAGTTCTAGAAGCTGAGAAGAAACGTAATCAGCAATCAGAGGTTATTAAAAAAAGATCAAGATAAAATTTCAGAGCAAGAAAAGAAAGTTTCGACAGCTGAGGAAGCAGTAGAAACTGCACAAAAAAATCTTGATGGTACTGGAGCATCGGAAATCATTGCTGAAAGAGACAAAGCAAAAAGTGATGTAGCTGAAAAAGAATCAGCAGAAGAATCAGCGAAAAAGGCTTTGGAAAATGCTATTAGCGAAGACAAAAATAAAGCTGAAGAACTCAGTAAAAGCTTCAGCTGATGAAAAAAACGCAACTTAGTGCTAGTCAGGTTTCTGCTAAACAATTAGCAGATGCTAAAAAGGTTGCAGAAGAAGCAGCGAGTGCATTAGTGAAGGCTCAAAAAGAGAAAGAAACTGCTCAGAAAGTTTTAGACGGTACTGGCGTTGAAGAAATTGTAGCAGAACGTGATGCTGCTAAAATAAATTTAGATGCTAAAACAGCAACTGAAAATACAGCAAAAACAGGAACTCGATCGTGCCAAAGAAGCGGATGATAAAAAAAAGCTACTGCACTAAAAAAATGCAAAAGTCTGTCGAAACAGATCAAATAAAGAAAAGCCAAGAAACGGCGAAAAAAACTTGTCATCTGCTGAGGAAAAAAACAAAAAAACAAGCACAAGAGAATCTAAAGAAAGCTCAAGAAAATAAGGTATCAGCGCAAAGTAATCTTGATGCTTCTGAATCACAACTTGCCCAAACAATTGCAAATCGTGATAGTAAAGCAAATGATTTAGCAAATAAACAAAATAGTAAGATTCGTGCAGAAGAAGAGCTCAAAACAGCTAAACAAAATGATGCTAAAAAAGCTTCAGAAATTTCAGCTTTAACTACTAAGAAAAACCAAGAAGAGGCTAAAGTAAATGAAACTTCAAATGAGCTAGCGAGTGCAACATCAGTAGCTCAGGAAGCAAAAGAGAATAAAGAGAAGGCTGATCAAGCAGTTGAAATGCTGAATCAACAAATTGCAGCAATTAAAAATCTCACTATTCCTCAATTGCCTCAAGATGTCATTGATGCCTATAAGGCTTACCTTGCTGATGACTCAGACGCAAATAAAAATGCCTTAAACGACGTTATTCAAAAATGGTTCAAAGATAGTAAATATGATTTTGGAACTGCATTAACAGAATATTCCCCTGAACACCAAAATATATTCATAAAGGAATGGTCAAACAAGGATATTGTTTTGCCGATCGATGATTCAGTCGTAGATTTAGACAATTTAACTGACAAGCAAATTGAAGCTTTGAGCCAATATTATGCACTTCTCGCCAACAATCTGCAAGACCAAGTTTGGGGTAGTCATCATTATATTGTCACTGAAGAATCTGTTCAGGGTGTCAAAAACATTGCAAAAGCCTATGCTGAAGAAAATAAACCATATAGCACAAGTCACAGCGATACTGCTTTAGCGAAAGATGGATTAGATTCCATCGTATGGACTGGAGAAAACATGAGCTATGATAATACTTTGCTTGGTTATGGTGCGTATTATTCAGAAGCTAAAGAAACTCGTAAAGCAACAATGTCTCAATTGTATCGTGAGGTATATGATGCTGTAATTAGTTTTATGACAAATGATGTTCATGCTTATTTTGGACATATGAAACTTATGATTGGGCAGAAAGCTCCTACAAATATTCGGGCAATTGGAGCTGCAAATAGTTTCACACCAAGTGGTGTTGGACGCATGCACTTTATTGAATTCAAAGGTCAAGATGCACATCTTGAATATGTTAAAGATGAACAAACTGGTGAATACCATTTTGTAACTGTTGACGATTATTATGATAAAGGGATTGCTAAACCTCTAGCTACTCCATTTGATACTTCAAAAATGGAAGATGAATTAACAGCTGCTAAAGCTAAGCAGACTACAGCAAATACGGCAAATGATTCTGCACAGAATCGTTTGAAAAAAGCTAAATCAGAAAACGATAAAAGTACAAAAGCTCTCAAAGAAACGACAGCAAAATTAGATGCTCTGAAAGCTACTCCTGATCAAACACCTGCAGCTACTACTAAATTGGAAATCGCTACACAAAATTATAATGAAGCCCAAACCCAATTTAATAAGGCTCAAGATGCACTTGATCAATTAAATGCTGATATTCAAAGCAAGCGTCAAGCTTTAGCAAATGCAAAAGATAATTTAGACCAGGCCACAACAGCAGAAGTAAAAGCTAAATCTGATCTTGAAAAAGCAAAAGTAGAAAATCAAAATGCAAATCAAAATCTGAAACAAACTCAAAAACTAGTAGCAGAATTGATGTCAGTTCCTGATCAAACTCCAGATGCACAGAAGAAATACGACAATGCGAAACAACAAAAAGAAGAAGCTGAAACAAGATATATCAAAGCTCAAACAGCTTTTAGATAACTTAAATGCAGACCTTCAAGTTAAGCAAAAAGCATTAGAAACTGCAAAAGAGGAGCTTGAGAAAGCAAAAGCAACAGATAAGACTGCAAGAAACAATTTAGATGAAGTAACAAAAATTCATGAAAAACATTTGGCAGCCTTAAATACTACACGTCAAACGATTGCAAGATTAAACTCAATCTCAGATAAGACGCCTCTTGCACAAAAGAATCTAGATGAAGCTTCTCAACAATTGATTGCTGCCAAGACTCGTTATGCAAAAGCCCAAACAGCGGTTGAAAATCTAAATGCAGATATTCAAACAAAACAAAAAGTTTTAGCAGATGCGCGTGCAGAATTGGATAAAGAACTTAAAGTTCTTTCAGATCTGAAAGCTGTAAAAGCTACAGATGAAGCAGAACTCAGAAACCGTCAGAATAAGGTTGAAGAGTTAAAAGCTAAAGAAAGTCAAATAAAGAATGAAATTTCTAAAGTAAAGACTAATTTAGTTGCTTTTAGAAACACTTTTGGATCATCTTGAAAAATGCTGATGTATATTTGAAAAAAGCAAAAGAAGCATATGATAATGCAGTTGAAGAGCACCGTTTAGCACTTGAGAATGTAGCAAGAGAGGAAGCTAAACTTAAATCACTTCTACAAGATCAATTAGATGCAACTGCGCAATATGAAGCAGTTAGGGAAGCCTATTTAAATACTCGTACAAGACAAAGCGAAGTCTTTAACGATAAAGTAGATCACAAGATGATTTCTCTGAATCCTGCGTTAGAAAAGAGTATACCAGAAAGTACTTCTAATGAACGAGTATATAGCTATGCTGGAAATCAAGCTAAATATGCTGCAAATAGAGCCTTGCCTAATACAAGTTCAATTGAGAATTGGTTAGTGTTTGCAATGGGAATTGTTCTTTGTAGTTTTGGTATTTCAGTATCACGGAAACATCGTGATTAATAAAAGCTGGTAAGTATTTCTTATTGTAGTAATGAATAAAAAGTTTATCATTCAAAATTTGATTTTTTTACTAATGATTTTTAGTGAAACTAGGTATATTGAAAAATAATAAATATCTTTAGATATTTATAGGAGGAAAAAAATAATGAAAAAAATTATTGCTTTTAGTTGTTTTAGTACTCTGCGGTTGCCGGTGGAGTATTCTTTTTCTTGAATCAAAAATTCAGGACCAGAGAAGCAAATTATTGGTACTTGGTATGATAGTAAACACGATTCAACTATCGTTTTCAATAGCGATAAAAACACTAGAAGTAACAAATAATAAAGACGAATCTAGAGATGGAACTTGGAAAAATCGCTGGGAAATACGTCAAATTAAAGGTTTCTAGTGCAGCGAGTGCTAAAGCTGAATTACCTGGAAAAGATGAAAAAGAAGTAAAATATTTAAAGATTCAATTTAATTCAATTGAAACTGTTAACAGTGATTTTCGTGTAGCAGACGGAACTTTTGAAAAACAGTAATATAATTTAAGTATCTATTTTAAATATACGTGAAATTATCGCAACTGAAATCGGAATAAGAAAAATTGATGCAATAGAATATAGAGAAAGCCTTGGAATGATTCCAAGGCTTTTTTTAGCTATCATATATACCTTGTATATTCTATCTGGTTTAGTGTGATATATTCATTGTTAATACTTCTGAAAAATAAAATTCAAAACCGCGTCAACGTCGCCTTGCTGTATGTGTAGGGATACTGACTACGTCAGTTCCATTTCAACCTCAAAACAGTGTTTTTTTAGCAACCTGCGGCTAGTTTACTAGTTTGCTCTTTTGATTTTCATTGAGTATAAATAAAAATATGAGTTCTCCTCTTATTTTTAAAAAAATAATTATTTTTATAATTTTTTTATACTTAGTGTAAACTATTCAGTGCGTCCCAAATACGGGAGGTTTGTTTCTGATTTTTCATATTTGGATTATAATACTCTCATCAGAGTTACTTAAGGAGTAAGATATGAACCAGATTATGAAACAATATAAATTACTATATTTCTTGCTTATTTTATTAAGTCTGACAAGTGCTCTTTTTAATGACATTCTTCTCTCTCCAATTAGGAAGAATACTTGATAGTATATCTAATTCAAATAGTGGATTACTCTTTCATATCACTATTTGTGTAAGTTCGATTTTACTGTGGTTCTTGATTTCTTGTTCCTATTCCTATCTTAAAAACCAATATGTAAAAAAAGTTATTTTTAGATCTAAAAAGGCGTCTCTTATTACATTATTTATCGCGTGAATTTAACCAAATTGACAACCGTAACTATTCAGATTTCTTAAATAATATCACCAAAAACAGTGACCTTATTCAAGAAAATTTATTAATCCCTAAAATCTCTCTAATTGCAAATTTAGGGAGCCTTATCATGAGTGTGGTTGCTATTATTTATATAGAATGGCGATTAGCATTAGTCTTTCTTTTATTGTCGAGTCTAACGATTTTTTTCTATCACAAATTCCTGGAAAGTTAATGACTAAATCAACAAATAATTATTCTCTACAAAATAATCACTATTTGTCAAAAAAATGACAAACTTTATTAATGGTTTTGAACAAATTAAGTTATTAAATATTCAAAGCTGGACCCAAGAAAAAATTCAGGAAATCAGTTTAGAATTTGAAGAGTCCAGAAAAACATATCAATTCTTAAAAGACTTAGCTTCAACTACTGGAATTTTACTAAGTTTTGGCTCTCAACTATCCTGTATGGTTGCTGGTATCTTTTTTTGTAAGAAATAACTTACTGACTATTGGATTACTAGTAGCAAGTATTCAATTATTAAACGGTGTTTTTTTGCTCCATTACAATCTATTCTTTACAATAAAAAAATTTAATCAGCAGTAGCAAGTCCATTATTGATAATATCCAAGAAAAATTTATATGAGACAAATCATGAAATTTTTCCATAAAACAAGGACAATTGATTGTGATAACATTTCGACCATTTCTATTAGCCAATTACATTATGAAATTGAAAATAAAATATTATTTGATCATTTTTTTCCTATGAATTTAAAAAGGCAAACGCTATGCGATTATAGGTGCTTCAGGAGCTGGGAAAACAACTTTAGTAAAATTAATACTAAACTATTATTCCAAAAAAATCTTTATGATGGGGAAATAAAAAAATCAACGGAAAAACAGAATATTGATATTCCCTCAGAGGAGTTATATAAAGATATTGCATTTGTGCAAAAAAATGATTTTTCTGATTGAAGGAAATATCCTAGAGAATATCAAACTGTCCAGAAACCTTTATTTAACTGAAAAATTAAGAAAAGCCTTAGGATTTAATGAAGACTTCCTTAATAAGAGTCTATCTCAATCAAATCAAACCATTTCAGAAGGAGAAAAGCAACGAATTGATTTAGCTAGGTTTTTAGCCAAACCATATTCTGTATATATTTTTGACGAACCTACAAGCAACCTTGATCCAATAAAAGCCAAAGCAATGATGGACTACATTCTATCCATTAAAGATGCAATTGTTATTGTCATTACTCATGATCAAAATCCAGAAATATTGGAAGAGTTTGATCACGTTATTACCCTATAGATAAATGGCCTAGTCTACTAAATGAATGATGTGTTTCTCAAAGTATTCTTTGTAATTTTTGTAGATTGTTTTATTGAAGAGTTCGAAAATTTTTTTAAAAGCTTCTTCGATTTTTTTAAAAAGTGATTTTTTTGATTATGATAGAATTTCAGTTCCAAATATCCATCTAAATACAGCAAAAATAGTTTGTTCAAAAAAATCTGTGGAATCCGCTAATATATTCTTCGTAGCCTGTTTTAAAAATAAAGATTCCTCATATAAGTCGTTCTCAATCATTATAATCAAAGAATTGAGAAGTAGTTGAATGAGAGATTGTCTATTTTTAGGTATAGAGCTATACAACTTCCCTTTTTTGAGCGCCTCTTTGGCATATCTAAATAATAAATCTGGAGATAGAACACGACAGCAATTTCCAAGGATGAGCGTTTCGTAATAACCCCAGTTTTCAACAGAAAATAAATAGTTTGTAAGATAAGAGGCGTCTTGACGACTCAATTGATGATTCTTATCCATTCCCGAAACAATACTTTCAATGAAAATAGCATTTAATTTATGGTAATGAGAATTTGTCCTATGAAAAAGTTCTATTTCTTTCTCTACCATATCTAGTAATGCTTGAGAATCTTCATTATATGCGGCCTGTTTAACAGAAGCTATTAAGGTATTAAAATCCGAAGGTTGATAATGATTACAGATAAGCAGAAATTCCTCTAGTGTTACTCCTATTCTTTCAAGAAGATACAATAACTTAAAGACAGAAATCTCTGTTTCTCCTAATTCAAATCTAGATATTTGAGATTTTTGAAATTTCAGCACCTGCTAATGAAGAAATAGAAATTCCCTTTTTCTTCTCTTATTTTCCTATAAGTTTCACCTAAAATCATATTTATCTCCATTTACCATAAAAAAATCATTAGAAAGCGTGACAGATTATGAAAAAAATACTATCAAATCTTTTTATTATTATTATTTGATATTATCATTATTATTGGATTATATCAATAAAATTAATGAGTGTGTGAAAAATTCAATACTAGGAGAAAATGAAATAAATATTTCCACAATAAAAAAAGTATGATATCAAGTTTTTGGAAAGCCTCTGTTTGTAAATTATTTTAACTCACAGTTGATGATTCCACAAATTGAAAAAGTTTTTAAACTTAGCATTTAAACGCTCAATTTTAATACGTATTACAACTATCTCTATTAAACTTCTTATCCTCTACAGTCGATACATGCTTTTTAGAACTTTTTTAAAGGAAAAAAAGATATCTCATGAATATTCATAGTATCTAAATAACAAAAACAAGTAATTGCTCTGACAAACTTGACCTATACTTTCTTTAAAAAGAGTAAAATCATGTGTATGACCGTCTCAAAAAACTAATTGACAGGCACGAAGTGTCGTTAAATCGATTATGATTGTGTCTTTATGGTGTATATCTTTTTCCAGGATAATTCTTACTTTGGTTTCTTTTAGGACATTGAAATAGGACTTTCTGTGACATCAATAGCTATAGTGACACTTGTTAATTTTAAGTTTTCTAAGTCAAATAGACTTGAGGAATGAAGAGTGTATTCTACGAATGTTAATGTTCACTAGTCCAAGACCAAAATCAAAAAACTAGAAGATGTTGAGTTGATTAATAGCATAAATAATGCAAGTTCAGAATTAACTGTTTTTCTAGACTTAAAGTTTTTGTGCCTCCTCCTTTACAGTGTTTGGATTTATAAGTTGTATCTAGACAGGATATCTTTGTTGGGAAGGTATCCTTTTTGACACTAATAAATAATTTAAAGTTCTCAGGAGTTAGTTGCATGGTTTTTCGTAAATAGTTTTCTTAACTATAGTATAGCATAGTACAGTATGGCACTTTATTTTTTCCAATAAGTCTATTATACCCCAAGGACAGCTGGTTTTAATTTTTTTCTCTGAACTGTACGATTTTGCGCCAGAAATGTAGGAATTACCTTTCGTTGTGATGTGATAAAACTTACAAATCTTTTTTTGTTATTCTTGACCTAGTTTTTTTAGAAAGAAGGTCTAAGATGTTAAATAAAGTCAAAACTAAAGCCTTAATTAGTGTTGGAGCAGTGGTTGCAACTAGCTTTTATTCTCTGAATCTTGCATGATAAGAAGAATAAAGAAATAAAAAGAAAAAAATCAAAGTGTTTGTTTATCGGCAATCATCACAATTCGGTTTTTTTAAAAATAGGATGGTATATTTTGTTTCTTTGACCAAACTATGACCAAAATTTGAACAAAAATAGATTTGACTTTCGGTTAATAATAAGCTTTAAAAAGTTTTTTTGAAGGAATCTATTTAGCACAAAAAAACACCTATTCGGGAAAAATAGTGTGAATGATATTATTTATATCCATATTGTTTTAGTGCGTTATTATATGCTTCGCTATCTTTAAGATAGTAGTCGTGCTTAACTCCACTAATATCAACAGAAAAGACCCCATCTTTAAATGAATATTCTTCTGTTCGACTTGCAATATTTTGTCCAGTTAATTCGATCGTATTCTTTTTTGTTAATGATAAAACTATCGGCTTCTCCATGCTCAATGGAAGCACTATCTCCTTTAATAGTAAATACCAACTCGTTTCTTTCACTTGAGATCCAATAATACTCCCCATCTAAAGATTGGTAGTTGTTTTTTGAGCAAGCAATTAACGTGATTATTGATAACGAAAGTAGTAGTATACCTATTATTTTTTTCTCATAATCTTTGCCTCCTTTTTTTCAATATAGTATACCAAAATATCATTACAGAATTAATACAATTAATGTCTGTTATAATAGAAAAAAATCAGATATTGTCTATTATAACAGACATTCACTAGGCTTAGTCCTGTGAAAGAAATATCTTTATTAATTTTTAAAAAAAGTAGTATAATATATTTACCTGAATAGAGTAATTAGTATTGTAGGTTCGAATCCTACCCCATCATTCGCTCTAATTACTAACTGCTTTGGCATAATTACTTCTGTTCTATTTGAAAAATTTATTGAACTCATTTTTTTGGGAAAATAAAACTAACAGTAGGAGAGTGATTTTTTTATGTTAATTTTTTTCAGGAATTCTCCTAATTACATCTAGCGTTAACGGTGGGGTAGCCAAATAGGAAAAAGGCGGAGTAAAAGTTAGATGTATATTATGTGAGAGTGAAGATCGTTTTTAAAAAGCGATCTTTTATTTATAGTACGATTTGTAAGTAAAGAACAAATAACAAAAAGAGGAGCTTCATACTAAAGTTCCTCTTCTTTATATATATCCGAATCATTATTTTTTTATTTCAAAAAAAGATAGTGAAAAAGGTAGTGATTCGGTTGATTTATATTGCAATGTAGTGAAATTTAGAATTTCAAAAATCGCTTAAAATCAAGGTTTCTCACATCTATTGACGTGTAGTGAACCCCTATTTCACTTCATACTTTGAGGGTTGATGATTTGGTCACAATTGCCTAACCAAATCCCGATTCACTTTAATATTGCTGATCAGGCCGATAACTTCCAACCAAAACCCCTGGTTGTGTTTGGCCTTCCTATTCTCCTTCTCTTGGTGCATCTGTTTGTGATCTTTATGATCGGACGTGATCCTAAGAATCGCATGATGAATGAGAAAATGGTCAAAGTAAACCACTGGTTGACTCCAATCGTTTCTTTAAGTATCTCCTATCTCATCTATAGCAAGGCGCTAGGATCTACTACCAATCCATCAGTTTTTGTTTCGGTGTTGCTAGGGCTCATCTTTGTGGTCATGGGCAATTACATGCCTAAGTTGAAAGTGAATCACACGGTTGGAATCCGCCTACCTTGGACCCTGCAGAGTGAAGATAACTGGCACAAAACCCATCGCTTGGCAGGGAAATTGTGGGTCCTCGGAGGTTTGATCCTTCTTCTTGAAGCAGGCCCTCAATTCGCTGTCCCTTATGTAATGGGGATCGTCATCCTCATCATTGTTCTCGTTCCGATCCCTATATTCTTATCAATTAAGTCGGAAAAATTGTTAGTATAAAAAACAACCAGAGAAGAAGCAGTCGTGAACTGTTTCTTTTCCGGTTGTTTTTGCTTGTTTTCATAAGAATACGCTCTTATACCGATAGCAATTGAAAGTTAGTTTAATTCTTTGTAATATAAAGAAGATTGCATGGTATAAAGCTCTTCATAGTATTTGTTGGTTTTCATTAAAGCGTCATGTTTATCAAATCCTTCAATCCTTCCATTTCTTAATAACAAAATTTTATCTGCTTGTCGGACGCTTGATAATCGATGTGTAATGAAAAATACGGTTTTTCCTTCCGTTAATTTTAAGAATTTCTCAAATAATTCATATTCGGTTCGGGCATCGAGTGCAGCTGTAGGCTCGTCTAGAATCAGTATAGGTGAATGAGAGAAGAAAGCTCTTGCCAGTGCAACTTTTTGCCATTGACCTCCTGAAAGGTCATGACTATGATCAAATTTTTTTCCAAGAATAGTATTTAGATCTGATAGACTACTTTCAAACCCACTGTCCTCTAATGCCTTTAGGATTTGATCATCTGCATTGATCTCCTGTATATTCGAAATGCCCACATTCTCTCTAAGGGTAAGATCAAATTTAGAAAAATCCTGAAAAATAGCGGAGACATTTTCCCTAAATTTCTCTGGGTCAAAGTTGCTAATCGAGATGTTATTGATCAATAATTCACCTTCTTCAATATTGTAAAATCGGGTAAGTAACTTAATCAATGTGGTTTTTCCTGCGCCGTTTTCTCCAACAATAGCAATCTTTTCTCCCTTATTGACACTGAAGCTGATATTTTTTAAGGCATAGTTTTCACTAGTTGGATACTTAAATGATACGTCTACGAAATCTATTTTTTTCAATACTTGATGGCACAGCAACTGTAGCACTCTTAGAGTCTGATGGCAGTGCAATAAACTTGAAAAATTTTTCCATATAAAGCAAGGTGTCGTACAGCAAACTAGAATCTTCAATCAATCTTGACATACTATTAATTGCATACACAATACTTGAAGAAAAAAGCATTACAGCTCCAATTCCCAATTGTCCTACTTTGATAGAATAGATGATATAGATAAAACTTCCTACACTTAATAGAGCAGTTAAAATCAAAAAAATGACAGAACTGTTAAAATTTTTAACCTTGTCTTTTGAATATTTCTTTTTATACTGGAGAAAGATTGAGTATACTTCTTCATAAAGAAGTTGTAGAGGTTGTATAGTCTCACATCTTTGATCGCCTCTGATGATAGCAAAACTTGACTGTAATATTCCAGTTTTCTTGATTCTTCACTGTTGGAAACAAGGACTTCAAAAAGCTTGCTGTTGAAGGAATAAGAAATCAACCCTTGTGGAACTAAAACCAGCAACATGAGCAAGGCAATGACTGGATGAAATGATGCAAATATAACCAGCATTGAAATAAACAGTATTGCATTTGAAATAATACTAGTCCCAAAGACCAATAAATTCACAGGTCTCCAACTGGCTTCTGAACTTAATAATTGAATATCATTATAAAAATTATTGTCTTCAAAATAGTCAATCGTCTGAATTTCCTCAGACTTTTTTTCATAATATCACAGTTCAATGTATAGGTAAGATCATCTGTTAACTTGCCTTGAATCATTGTTGTTAACGGCGTAAATATATTATTTAAAAGGAAAGCAACACCCCATACTCCAAGCAATAAGAATAATAATTGTTGTGACAGGTTGTTCATTCTATTAATGAGTATATTCGCAATATACAATGATAACGAAGGCAATAATGCCTGGATCGGTATCGTGATAATCAAAATTAAAATATTGAATGGCGATGTTTTCCACAGATAGAGTATACTTTTAACATACAATACAAGGTAAGTTTTATATTCGCTAACTTTAACCATTTGTCCCCCCTCACTAATAAAACTACAAGCTCAAAGAAAATAGAGCTTAAATGAATTTTGACAAAAATAGGTCATTTCTCGAAGTGCTTTAGTATGCTATATCTTACTAATGATGATGATCTTTTTCAGGATTGCTCATAATCTGTGTAAATATTTCTTTATATTTATATTTCAGATATTTTTCGTGTAGAATGAACAAAGCTACGTAAACAATCATAAAAAAACAATAGATAAATACAGTATATCAAATGTACTATGTCCAAAATAAGTTGCGGATTCATAAGATCCAATAGCTCCTAAGATCAACCAAGGAATGTACTTGTAATACTTCGTTACCATAACACGGATCTCCTTTTAATTAAACTAATGAGAATATCTAAAACTAAAAAGTCATACCTGTACTTGTAGGATTATAATGATCTAAAGTCATCAAAGTGCTAAATTCTCAAACCAACTTCTACCGCCAATAAATGTGGAAGTTAATTTGTCAAAACAATGCTGTTAAAAAAATATAAGGGAAAAACTTTTTTTGTTAAATAAGGTTATCGTTACTATTAACCAAATATAGTTTTTTTAGCCAATCAACTATAAGTGGTCTAAGTAATGGGATTAAGAATAGACCTACAATGATACCTAAAATAAATATTAGAGACATTTTTTTGAAGCTTCTTTTGTTCATCTATGGACACATCCCTTCAATGAATGGAATCCCCACCATCGCCAACTATCTAACAAGTTGAAGAGTGGGAGTGATGCTATAAAGAATAAATAGTGATTTTTTTCACGTTTAACACATCTTTCTTTTAATATATATGATATACTAAACATATATCGAAATGTAAAAATGTCACATATATACACATAATTAGAGGTGGAACTGTTATGCGTTAGGATTACGGTACGATCTATAAAAAAATACGGAAATCAAAACATATTAGTCAAGAGGAAGTTTGCGCTGTAGTTTTACTAAATCTCTACGACTATAGATTAAAAATGTATACACTTCTATACAAATAGTAGAAAAGGACTCAGTCCTGTGCAATACAGAACTAAATTTTTGGATAAATTATTAATCTAACTATTTGGGTGCACTTAACTTTCGGGATGTTTTGTCAGGAAATGAATATGTAACGTAATGAAAATCTGTGCTATTACCCTATTCTTCATTGACTAATTTTTAGGCTTACCACTTGATCAGCTTGTTTCCAAATGGTTGGATTATGTGTTGCAATAATGATCAGACGTTCCTTATTTTTTAATGTTAGGAGTAAGTCCATAATCTCCTGTGAGGTCTCAGGATCAAGAGCGGCAGTTAATTCATCTGCCAAAATTAGAGGAGGATCTTTTAAAATGATCTTTGCCAAGGCTACACGTTGTGCTTCTCCTCCAGAAAGCTCATATACTTTTTGATCTAGTTGAATATAAGATAGTCCTACTCTATCTAATACTTCTTCTTTAGTCTCTCTTTTTTTGTTTGTTTAATTTATGACCAATTAATCCCAAATCTAAATTTTTCTGAAACAGTTTTATTATCGATTAGTCCAAAATTCTGGAAGAGATAACCGAGTTCATTTCTGAAATAGTTTGTTGGTTTAATCTTTCGTAAATCTTTTTCCTTTATATTGAATACTTCCCTGATCATAAGGTTCTAGCTTGGCTACCATATTTAGTAAGGTTGTTTTTGCCACAACCACTATTTCCGATAAGAGCATAGACTTTACCTGCATCAAAAATTTAAGTTCAAATCACTAAATACCGTCCGGTCCCCAAAAGGTTTTTTTGTTAGTTGATGGATTTTAATCATTTCTATGCTCCTTTCAATATAATACTAGCCATCCTATCTTCCTTACGAGAACGATGCATTAGTATTAAAATAGAATTCAAACCAAAGACGCAAGAGGTTAGAAAGACTACCCAAAGTTTATTTGTTAGCAAAAAGACCAATAGCCCCTCCCAAAATGAAGATAACTATTTGCCAGATAAAAAAATTTCTGGTGTAACTCAAAAAAATTTAATCCTGATATTTTCTTAATAAGAATAGTTTTTACGAAATTCTTCAAAGTAGAGGATTGTCATTGTATTAAAGAGTAGAATTGAGGTAGCAATACCTAGAAAAACCACCAGCAATGATTGTCAATATTTCAACTTGAATGTTGTGACTCATACCACGATAAACATAATAGGCAAGATCATACTGACTGATATATTTCTTTATTCCACCTTGTTCAACTAGTTTTTTAGTGGCATCCAAACCTTTAAAATACAGATAATCAGATGGATAAGTGAAGAAATCATTTCGATTTTTTCCAAAAGAGCTTGGTTTAAGGACAATAAGTATAGGATCACTTAGAAATTGTTGATATGAGATTGGTGTAGAATTATATACGAAACGCTTCTTATTGTTTGAAATATAGAAAACACGAGCTTTCATAGCCTGTTGAATTTTATTTCCCTTATCGTTTCGAATCGCTAGAAATCTTCATAAATTTGACGCAATTTATCTTCTTGATCTTTTAATTTTTTTCAGGCAATAGTAGTCCAAATTCTCCTTCTCCAAGGCTATTAATGCTCTTTCTTATCTTCTTCATTTAATTCTACATTCTGAACATCTAGATAATTAGGAGTCACATATAAGCTATTAGCATACGGATTGTAGTCATTTATCGACATTTTTCCCATTAAGGGATGTGAAGACAGACCTTTTAGATCGAATGATGCAAGTGGATGCTGAACAAGCATTCCTCCATTCTGAATGCCAGTTTCTATGAAGCTTTTCCATTGTTCTTCCAACATTTTTCTACTATCATGATTTCTAGCCTCTGCCCCAAACTCCCTATTTGTTGAAAGCAATACCCAATCTTTTTGATTTGACCATGCTGTATCTCCAGCCTGATGCAATTGCCAAATAGTTGAATAGATACTTGTTCTATGAATGGTAAGTACTATTAAAAGAAAAGCAACCAATTGCCCCAAGTAAAGAATACCCATAATCTGTTTCAAAGGTAACTTTCCTTTGAGTAAAGAAACCAAATGTACCGCTTTAATACTTAAAAACATAAAAGAAAGCTAAAGAGTATAGAAAGGAACAAAAAGTAACAAATTATAAGTTATGCTAGCTGAAAAAAATAACTGGAATAGAAAATGGTGTGATATGGAATAGACTTACACCACAGATTCCAAGAAAAACCCCTGTAATTATCCCTAAAAGTAAATCTCCACAATCACTAATCATTGAGTTTCCAAAAAAATCTGAGTTAGGTGCAATCCAGAAATATATCGAATCCCAACTGTTCGCATTTCCTTGGTTTTTGAATAATCATTAAGGCTATAAAAAGTTAGTAGAAAAAAATGACCAAAACGAGTAATTGACTACCATTTCCCATATACGTAAATAAGCTAAGAAAAAAATATTTGGATATGAAACAAATGTTTGTGTGAAACCCAATGATTGAAGTTCATGATTTAATCTATCTAGAGTGAGATTTCCAGATAAAATATAATAATTGGACAATAAGCCACTATTGTAAAAATCTTCTTCACTAGCTTTAACAAGGCCGTTTGGGATATGGCCAGATCCAAATATTGCATAGGAAAAAAATGAACCTTACCTTTATCGTCTATTGTTTCAATTTGTTCACCAATCACACTGTCTGTTTCATTTGCTAATTGATCTAAACTGTATTTTACCTGATCTTTTTGATACCTCTTTGTTCTGGGAAAGAATACCAATAGTGGAAAAACTATTGTGAATAACCACATATGAGGTTGAAAAAAACAAATCCAAAGTAGAAAACTTGTTATAAAGATATTTGAAAGGATGACAAATAAGCGCTTCATACTTTACTCACTTTCTAAAAATTTTTCATGAATAGTAATATAATCTTTTCTATGAGCTATGAATTTTTTTAAATCCGTAATTAAAATATACTGTTTCACCAAAATTTCTATTTATAAAAGCTCTTGAGGTCTGATGAGAAGGAGCGTAAGCATATGATGATTTACTATCTCTTGCACGAGTTACGCTTGACCAGTGATATTTGTAATCATGGTAATAATTTGAAAATGCACCCCAGTTATTTGGATTGTGAAAGCATTAATACAAAAAAATAAATAGTGATTTTTCTTTTTGCATATCTGCACCTCCTTCTTCTATATATATGATATACTAAATACATAACGAAGTGTAAAAATGTAACATTTATACACATAATTAGAGGTGAAGTTGTTATGCGTTGGGATTACGGTACGATCTATAAAAAAATACGGAAATCAAAACATATTAGTCAAGAGGAAGTTTGCCAGGATTACACTTCAAGAGCGCATTTATCGCGTATTGAATCGAACCAAGTAGTGCCTAGTTTTGAGTTGATGGAGCATCTTCTAAAGCAAGTTGGCCTAGATTTCGAAGAATTTCGATATATATGTCATTCTTACCACCATTCCGATAGAGAAGAAATTATCTTATTGGCAGAAGATAACAATGCCTACCAATCAAATGATAAATTATTGGAACTGAAGAATAAGAGTGTAGCTTATTTAAAAAAATATCCTAATGATATTCCTGTGTCAAATATACTAAAGAGAGTAGAGGTCATTCTTTGTTTACGAGAATCTGGTCCAAATGAAAAGGTAAGAATGATGGCCACGGAAGCATGGAACGAAATTAAAAATCAGGATGTCTGGTATCATAGTGACCTCAAATTAATTGTCGTTATTTTATTTACACTTCCACTAGAAACAGTGATTTCTATCTGTGATGAAGTGATAGATAGGCTCAATGATTACTCTGATTATACAGAGATTCTTCCCACCAAGTATAAATTACTCTCAAATTTAGCTAGTATTTTTCTGTGGAATGGTTTGATGGAGAAGTGTACGAGTATCAGTTATCTATTGTTAGATACGGCCAAAAAAAGTAAGCGATATGATTTTCTAGGAAATGCTAAAGTGACACTTGGAATTTGTTTAAGTGATAAAAAGCTAGTTGATGAAGGCTTGCAGTTACTCGAATTAACGGATGAACAAACACTATTGGAAGCATGTCAGTCAGATGTGAATCGTTTTATCAAGGAATGAGTTTCTAAATGGATTTAGTCATAAAACGGTTTGAAGATATAATCGACATATTGTTGTATCCATGCTCAATGGTTATTGGGTAAGGGATGGCAACCTACACATTATCCCGTTAGATCAGCTAGTTAAGCAATATTTGAAAAATGATCATTTAATTTAACAAATAATAATTTTGAATTGCACCTCAAATGTTAGAGTTCGTCTAATATTTGAGGTGATTTTAATATGAAATACAATTATTTTCAATTATCACATAAAGAGATTTCCGTTCAGAAGACTTTGATAGCATAGTTTGAACCAATAAATACTGAGGAAAATATTTTGAGTTCATTTATCTAAGTATAAAATGTGTATATAAGAGACAATTTGACATTTGCTTTTTTTATTTTTGTGTATTATTATTCTAGAAAGAAAAAAAGATTTCAATTTTAAAATCGTTCGTTATCTTTTTATTGTAGATAAATAGGTAATGAAGTAATGCTTAAGTCAGGAGGTATAGGCTGATGAAGAAAAAGATCTTGTCAAACAAAAAAATTTTTTTAAGTTTTATCATCATCGGTATTATCATTCTCTTATCAGCCTGCACACTTATAGGGCCACAAAAAAATCTCCTTCCGGTAGTACCAATGTGTCTAGGAAAAATAGGGTTCGAGGAAAGAAAGGCAGAAGATTTATTAAAAAAATTCTATTTCTATCCCTTATCCAGATGGGAAAATCTTTACGCCTACCGCACTGTCAAATGATGGGATTGCTTATGGCGAGGCTGTCGACCAAGGACACGAAGATCAGAATTATCTTGCCAGTATGAATGTACATACCAAGGAATTTCAAAAGATAAAAGATGTTGAAAGGACATCCAATCTGACTCATGTAGCTGTTAGCTATGTAGATCATGATATTGTTGTTTTTGAAGAGTATGATCAACTCAATCAGACAGGGATCTACTATCTTTGGAAGATAAAAGACAAATCTTTAACGACACTGATCGATAGGAGACCTATTGGAACGGTTCCAGTTACTCAAGTAGCTCGATCCAACCAGAAACTCTTTATAAATTATGAAGTAGGCGATAGCCTATATCAAATTGAAGAATTTGACCTTGAAACATGGGCTCATCAGCCGATTGAATCAGAAAATAGCGGTTTTCCGACTGTCTTTAAAGATCACTTGTATTATGTACAAATTGATAACACAGCTTTAACCACAAAAATTGTAGCCTACTCATTAAATGATGGGCAGAAAAAAGTTATAGATCAAACAAAGGATGATCAACGCTATTATGTCGATTTATTGACGAACGGGCACAATCTCCTTTACTTGGTTGCAAATAATAAAGATGCTTCGTTTACCTTCGAAAATAAACCATAAAAAGATATTTTCTACTTCACAGGCAGAAACCTCCATATATCGCAATATTTATCTCACATATATGGGAGAAAGAAGAAATGAGGAGCGTGTTAAATCTCAATATTATTTGTGGGATTTGAGGCATCGGATTCATTATTTATATGATCATGGCCCCATTTTACTATCGGATAAAGGGATTCTATGGATTCAATTCAAAAAGAAAGATAGTGAGATTCCAAAAGGTGAAATCTATCGAAATGAAAACTCCGTAATGCGCTATCAAGAATGGTAGAAAGGAGAAAAATCATGAGAAAAGTTCATTTATTCCTTGTACTTCTGACTTTGCTTGGTTTATCTGGCTGTACAGAGACACCAAAAGAAAGCCAAACAAGTCCTTCCAGCTCTCGTAAGGTCACATCCTCTTCATCAACAACAGTTACTGTAAAAACAAAGGAGCGTACAGAACCTAATCCACCAATGCCAGCAGAAGTAGCAGAGCGATTAAAAATTAAGGAAGGCAATACGGAAGCCGGTGGTCAGGAAACATTGCCATCTTCAAGCGAGGAACAAGCTTCATTGAAAGAGAATACGCAACCTTCTCAATCGGTCAAACAAGAAACATCGTCCAAAGAGAATCAAGGAATCCGAAAACTATTGCCTATTTCTTTAAAACTTCAAGAAGAATGGTATTTCTGTGCTCCTGCGACAGTCCATATGATGCTGGCTAGTCGAGGGGTTAGCGTCTCTCAACATCAATTGGCTAAGGAAATGGGGACTTATAATCCCTATGGGACTCATAATCGAGATGCGATTCGCGTCTTGAATCAGAATCTATTTGGCTATCCAGAACCAAGTGGAAACCAAGCGGGTTATCGACTAGCTACTGTAACAGATGCTCGTCCAGGTTCTGAAGATATCCGGCTCTTTAAAGAACGTGTTCGCAAAGATATTGATGATGGCTATCCTCTCTATTACACCTTCAATGTGGCACAAATCTATCCTGGAAAAAGTGGGGAACATAATGTGATTGGAGTAGGCTATGAATTAACATCAGATAACAAGGACATCGCAGCAATCTATTATCTAGACCCCGATACACATGTACAGGATCCAACCTATGGAGGCTTGAAGAAACTGACACCAGAGGAGTTATTAGCAGCCATGGTTACATGCGGTGAGAAAAATTATGCTTGGTGAGAAAGTGAGTCGTGAAATGGATAGGAGGGATAACCTATGAAACGCTCTTATCTTTTTGGGATTTTATTTCTATTCTTCCTTTTGCTTTCTTGTTCTAATGTCCAAACACCAATGTTTCGAGTCGATCCAGAATCGAATCTTTACTTGGTCACCTCAAAAAGTATTCAATCATATACTAAGAAAGAGAATAAGCTCGAGTTACATCGAGTAGAAAAAATTGATGTAGCAACGTATGTTAATCTCTGGTTTTCGTGTTTAAACAGTGGTGATAAGATGATCGTAACTGAAGGTGATGATTTTGCACCAATAGATCATCAAAATATCATTTCAATTGATTTTTCCAAAGGCGAGATAAGGAAAAATTATACTAAGAATTATGCAATGATGGGATCAGGTATCTCTTCTAATTACTTTTATACTGCTCAAACAGATGCAAACTCAGGAATATTAACAGTCTTTTCTCTTAATGGAAAGCAAGTTTTTCAGAAAAAATTTAACCAAATGACAGCAATTTCGAGTCAGATTGTTGAAAATAATTCTAACGTATATGCTGAGATTGCTTATCAAGATCCAAAACGAAATCGTCCAGAAGGCGTGTTAGATTCAGATTTAATAGTACTAAATGAAAAAGAGCATTGGAAAGAAAAAGATATAATTCGATTAACTTCAGATGGTAAAAAGGTTGAAATGTTAGAAGGCTTGGCAATTGTCAAAGATAGGGCATTCGTAAGTATCTCTGCAATTCGTGATACAGAAACTTTTGAGAAGGTGGCAGGAAACCAATTGTTGTCAGTCGATTTGCACACTGGAGAAAGGAAATTATTTACCTTACCCAATCCTTATCCTAATATGCTTTATCCAAGTCCAGATAATCATTACCTTGTCGTCAAGCACGAGGTAGAAGGAAAGAATATTTTTATCTGTTCTTGATTTACAAAATGAAACTATAAAAGCGATTGTGTTGGATGACAATTCAGGTGAAACACCAGAGGAAATAAATTCTCTTACAATTTCAAATGAAAATATGTTGTATCTAACTACTGGTCGACATTTATTACAATATAGTCTCAAGGATGCTAAGTTGATTGAGAAACAGAAATTAAAATTGGGAAAAGATGATTTTCCAATCGGATTAAGAATCGTAGAAAAAGACTTAGGGTCAAATTAATAATAAAGGCTCATTGTCAACTGTAGTGGCTTGATAAAAAGTTACAATCTGGAGAGGACTAAATTGGTTCTCTCCTTCATATAAGAAGTAAGTTAGCATACGTTAGTCAGGATCCCTATGTATTTGAACTAACATCAGAGGGAAATGGGCTAGGGCTATTTCTTCTAGAAAATGGATAGAACTTATCTGGTGGTCAAAAAAACAAAAAGTTGGATTAGCTAGAGCTATACTAAGTAATCCTGAAATTTTTATTATTAGATGAGGCGACAAGTAGTTTGGATAAAGAATCCGAGAAAAAGTTTTTTTGAATATTTAAATTCAATTAAAAACATGATAATAATAAGTATTTTTTTCATGAAGATAGCTTCATGAAATTTGTAGATAGATTTATTGTTATGGATAAAGGAAGAATCATTTATGATGGATTTCCCTTAGATAAGTAAATAAATAGTATGGTTGAGTATAAACGTTGTTAACTAAAAGGGAAGACGAAATGGCACTATTACAAATTATTGGTCTAAATAAATCGTATAACAAAAAGAAAGTAATTGAAGATTTGTCATTTGAGTTGCAGAGTGGCGAAATAATGGGACTCATTGGACAAAATGGTTCTGGGAAAACTACAATATTCAAGACGATTTTAGGTTTAGTAAAAAGAATCTGGTGAAATTAAAATCAATGGGAAACTAATTGAAGGGAACTCAAAGGGCTATTTGAATACTATCGGTACGATTATTGAATATCCTACATTTTATGAATCTTTAACAGCTAGACAGAATTTCTAGTCTTTATGATGAAGTAAACTTATCAAAAGAAGATCTTTTAAACTATCTGCATTTAGTAGGTTTAGACAATAGTGTGGATTGTAAAGTATCTAATTTTTCATTAGGTATGAAACAACGCTTGGGACTTGCTCAAGCCTTAATCCATCAGCCAACTATCTTATTATTAGATGAACCATTCAATGGATTAGATCCCATAGGAATGAAAAGAGTTTAGAGACTTGCTCATTGAATTGTCTAAAAAAGGAGTTGGGATTGTAATTTCGAGTCATTCATTGGAAGAATTAAGTAAGTTAGTAGATACAGTTACAATTATCAATCAAGGAAAGTAATTTTTCCAAGGGAAAAAGACAGAATTTTTTTATCACTTGGATCTATAAAGAACGTTTGGTTGTTGAAAAACTGATAACTTAGAACTTACAAAAGTCTATCTTAAATAACTTAAACATTGTTTTTTTCTGAGATAAGTAAAAAAATGTGTTTGTAGTATAATTTAATTTTGATTAGTTTAATAAAAAAAGTGTTTGGTATATTTGGGGTAGCTAAATAGACAAATTGTATTCTTTTTTTCTTTCAAATATATTCTCGGATATGGTACAGTTAAGTAACCTGGATTAGGGGCTTATCTTTAATTGTAGTAGCTGTGATTATTTTAGTAATCCAAATAATCTGTATTCAGACAATTTATAAAAGCAAAAAAACGGCAATTGCCGTTTTTTATTATAAATTCTTTGATAAAATAGCTAAAATTGTATCACTATCATTTGATGTATCTGTTTTTACTAATCCTGTTTCAACTCTACTGAATAACGAGTTAATTATTATTAGTCGCTCTTCTTTGTCAATATCAGTTCCAGCATAGGTAAGAGCTTGATAAAATCTTGTCAAAGCAGCTTTTTTTGTTTATATTCGGTGGCTATATGATGATTTGACATAACGATTTTTTTATCAATACTCTAATAATATAGATAAAAAAATGAAATAACTGAAATAAGTATAAACGACTCGGATATAAATGGAAGATCTTTTTTTGATAATATTTAAAGAATAATCATGGATAACGATAACCAATAATACTAAAGTAAATATTAAAGCTAAGACTGCACCAATAAGGAAGTATGTCCATATTGTAGCTTGTTTTTTTGATGTTCTACTGCACGTTCATTCCAAAGTTTCTCTGGAGCTTCTAAAGAAAGCTTGTTTTTTATAGGTTTCCTCCAAGTCGTTCAGATTGTTTTGCTTTTCTTCTTGCCATTTGTTAAGAGATTTTTTTGAAATTCAGCAAATTCAGAAACTTTTTTTATCAAATTGTTTCTGAATTTCATTATGTTTATCTTCTGTGAACGACGTAATCTCTCTATACTGTTTATCGGATTGAACTGAAATATCTCTTAACTTGTCTGTTATAGGAGCTACTATATTTGTTTCAAAAATCAGAGCGATTCTCTTTAATGTTCGAAAAGCTTTTTTTCTAAGTAGAAATAGGGCTGGATAAAAATTTATACTCATAAGAGTTTGAAAAAAATAACTACCAATGTAACTTGGATTCTTAGAAAGATATATATAACTTTTTATAGCTTCAACAAGATTGTTTTGAGACTGTTGAGTATAGAAAGAAACAAAACTTTTTATTTTTATGAATTTCAGAATCTCTATCAATAGGAGAAGCTATCGATAATATGTATACCTTCTCACCTTGTTCTCCATATTCAGAATTGCTTGATAGATTGTTGTAAATGTATAAATTTATATTGTCTATATTTAATTCTTCAAGATTGAAAATATAATCTTTTACCTCATTAAACTTATCTTTCAAATTTTGCCAATTTGACAAAAAAACTGTTGGGAGCTTTATCATTAATCGAACTCCAATAGGTAAAGTTACTGTTTATAATTCCTTCAAGCTCGTCAAATGTAAAAATGTCTTCCCTTTCGCTGAAATTAATTATAAAATCGTTAGAAATAGAGAATCTAAAGAGAATCTTATCATTTATAAAAATTTGCTACTTGACTTTTTAGTTAAACCCATTAAATCCCCCTATGTTATAAAGTAATTAGTTATCACTAACTATTATATCACAGAAAAGTAGTAGAAAATAAAAAGTATAGATATTATTATTGACAAAATTATTTATTTATCAGGACCTCGATGATAAGATATATTACGAACAATCATACAATAAAATAGACATTTATTGGTATCATTTTTGGTTGCTAAACAGACAAAATGTTTGATTTTTTTCACAGTGAACATAAATAGAATGTTAATTTATCAGCTTTCTTTTTTAGGTCAAATCAAATCTCGGAATTAGAAGAGAAATAAGCTTTTGGATTGAAATAAATCATAAATAACTATACAAATTGTCTCTCCGTATAGGAAGGATTTAGTGTTCTTCAGTTGAAACTATAATCCTAGGTATGAAATTAAAAAAATTATTTTTAATTTGGTCATTAAAAATTTTTTCAAAAAAATTTTAATCCTATATGGAAGATCTTATAATGTGTATTAAAATCCTTAAAATATCGCTATTTCCGCTATTTTTAAAAGGGTACTTTGTAAAGTGTCCTTTTTAAATTTTTAGTAGAAAATTGAGCAATTTTTTGGTAGAAAAAAAGCGACTTTTTTTGATTTTTTTCTTTTTTTACTTTCATCAAAAAAATGGCAGACTATAAGTATGAAAAAGAAAAATTTATTGAGTGCAAGAGAGTTGTAGCATCAGCTACAACTCTTTTTGCTCTCAAAAGTCTTTTTCAAATAAATAAAAAAAGAGGTTATATAATGCCTTTAGATAAAAAGAGAAAATCGAGAAGATTTTAAATGCACCGACTATAAATTCGCTAACTTCTGTTAATTTGAAAACAGTTAACAAAGTAAGGGATCCGATCACTAATCGAACATCGATTCATTTAGATACTGGTACGATTCATATTGAAAACTATGACGATAACAAAAGATTATTTCAAGCTTCGAGTATTGAAGATGTTGGATTTATTGATTTTTTTCTTATTGGTAAGAAGAATAAATATAGACTAAGTGAAGAAGATGCTGTTAACTGCTTGGTTGAATTTTTCAATTAAACAGTATTCAGAACTGCTAGGAAATCTAAACCAGCAAGTATCTCAACGAAAAAGAATGTACGTTGTATCATTGATGAAGCATTATGCTTGCTCAAGGATCTTTCTATCAGTACTAAAGAAAAGAGAGGTGCACATCATGTTGTATTCAATGATATAAAAATTTATTGAGGAATTCAAATGCGAAAATGGAATTTTTTACAGTTCAATTGACTGAAAAAAATTCGTTAGATATTTAATCACATCTTATGTGACAAATTTTTCCTCTCGAACTTTTTTTAAAATTGATGAACGTAGTAAAAAAATGTTTATTCTCTTGCAAAGAAATTAGTCTATCATCAAAGTAACAAAAAAATAATCGAAGAAAAAAAGACTAATGAAATTATTTCCGTTGAAGCTTTATTAAATGTATGTCCCCAAATTCCTCCTATAGAAGAAGTAAGATTAAAAAAAGGTGGTTGGCGTTCAAGAATTGAAGAGAGCTTTGCTAATTCACTTGATAAACTAATCGATTATAAAAATCCTAGTTAGTTGGGAATACTGTAATCCAAATTGTGAACCTTTATCAGATGAACAGTTAGGAATGAACTCATTTTTTTGAATTTCAGAAATTTAGAATTTATTTTTAAAGTTTCAGGGATTTAAATTCACTGATTTATCGATTTGCTTCGATTAAATCAGGATTTATGGGGTATGTTGAATTAGAAATTGGGGTATGTTGAATTAGAAATTGGGGTATGTTGAATTTGCTAAAAAAATTTTGATCCTTGGTATCACTGATATTATTAGTATTTCTGATTTTTCAATACTAATAATATTAATAAGCAGCATATGCCTTCAATTTTCATATTGAAGGCAATGCTATAATTTTGCCTGTAAGAAAAAAAGTCCGGATTTATTTTTTTACTGGAAACTACAAAAGGAGAAAAAAATGTTTGAAGAAGAAAAAAATCTTATTTGAAAGCATACATTGAACAAATCTCTGAACCAAGTCGTAAAGGTGGTAAGGGAGCATATATTTGCCCCTCTGCCACAGTGGTGAAGGAAGAAACAGAACTGGTGCTTTTCACATTTACGATGAAATCCAGTGGAAATGTTTCTCTTGCGATAGAGGTGGAGATATCTTTGATCTTATCGGCTATGTAGAAGGAATTGATAAATTTAAGGATCAATTGAAGCGTGTCAGAGAATTGTTTAATCTATCAACTGAATGTGATGAATTAAAGAACCAGAGGACTGAATATTTGAATTCCAATGCTGTTTTTTTCCTTTAAAGGAAGAAGAGAAAAAGATAATTATTTAAGCTTTTTATAATGAGGCCACAAAAGCATCTCTGTGAAACTGACTATTTTTCTTAAACGAGGGTTGAGTTTTTTTCAACAGTCCAACGGTTTAAAGTTGGTTACGTAAAAAAATGGAAGCATCCCAAAGTGACTAATCCTAATGTTCCTGAAACACCTCGGTTAATTATTCCTTTAAGTGAAAGTTGTTATTTTTGCTCGTGATACAAGGGAAATTGTACCCTGGAACTCAATTGAGCTATATGAAACAGAAGGTGGGAGGGAGCGATATTTTTAATAAAAGCGAACTCTTCAAAAAATCTACGGATCCCATTTTTATTGTAGAAGGCGAAATAGATGCCATGAGCATCGTTGAAGTTGGTGGAAAGGCAGTAGCACTTGGCAGTATTGGAAATATAAATAAATTAATTAATCTTATTTCTGATCTAAAAATTGATCGTACATTCATTCTTTCATTGGACCAAGACGAAAAAGGGAGAGAGGCTGAACTAAAATTAGCAGAGCAATTTAGAAGTAAGAAAAATTAAATTTATTTCTTGCAAATTAACTATTGATGATGTAAAAGATCCTAACGATATGTTAGTGAAAAAAATAAAGGAGTATTTAACAAAATGGTAGAAAATGCAATCAATCAAACAAAAAAAGTGAAAAAGAGCGGTATCTTGAATATTCAACAGCTAATCATCTTTCGAAGTTTTTTAATGATATTACGAATGGTTCAAATACTTCATGTATTAAAACAAATTTTGAAGGCTTAGATGATCTGTTAGAAGGTGGTCTTTACGAAGGCTTGTATTGTGTTGGTGCAATTTCCTCCCTTGGAAAGACAACATTTGTAACTCAGATTGCTGATCAAATTGCAGACAGGGAACAGATGTTTTGATTTTTAGTATTGAAATGTCTAGGTGGGAAATAATTAGTAAAAGTATTAGTCGTCACACTGTTATCGAATCTATTGCCTCTAATAGTGATATCAGAAATGCAAAAACAGCACGAGGAATTACTGAGGGGAGTAGATATTCAGGTTACAGCAACCCAGAGAAGGATTTGATTAAAAAAGCTGTAGCAAATTACTCGCAGTACTGCAAAAATATTTACATTGTCGAAGGTACTGGACCTATTGGTGTGGAGCTAATTCGGAAAACTGTTGAAAATCATCTCAAATATACTGGAAAAGCACCTGTCGTTATTATTGATTACTTACAGATTCTATACCCGGTGAATGAACGATTAACTGAAAAACAAAACACAGATAGATCGGTAATAGAATTGAAAAGGATTAGCCGAGACTTTAAAACACCAGTAATTGCTATTTCTTCTTTTAATAGAGAAAACTACAAATCTGTTGTAAGTATGCAGTCTTTCAAGGAGAGCGGAGCAATCGAGTATTCTAGCGATGTTTTGATTGGACTTCAACTAAAGGGGACTGGTCAAGGAAATTTTGATGTTAATGAAGCTAAATCGAGAAATCCACGAGAGATTGAGTTAGTGGTTTTAAAAAATCGTAATGGAAGAACTAGCATTAAGATGGAATTTGACTATTATGCGATGTACAATTATTTTAAAGAAAAGTAGTTTAAGGCTTTTGGTTAATGATCTAATTTGTTGAACTATTCTAAGCCTTATCAAAAGATGGAAATCTCTGTAATTAAGAATTAGAAGGAAGAGATAATGCAAACAATAAATCATACAGAATTAATGAAATTAGGTTTTCCTGAACATACGGCACGGGATATTATAAAACAAGCAAAGTTAATTGCTGTTCGACAATTTGAAGAATCTAGAGCTTTATCGAATAATGTGGTAGAATTAAGTAAATCACCATTTGATAATTCTCGTCTTAATTTAGCTCCTACGTATATTGTAGAAGAATTACTCGGCTTTTAAGTTGCTTTCTGAAAGAAAGGAACAAAATGAGTAAAAAAATATAAATGCGTAAGTCGAAATAAGAAAGGAAAAAAATTTACTATGAGGTTGAATTCAGTGTAGATCCGTCTACGGGTGACCGAAAGAGGTTTAGGGTTAAATCTTATAAAGATCAATTTGGAATTGATTTTAAAACAGAAAAGCAAGCCTTTGACGAAGTCTGTAGGATAAGAACTGAATACAATGCTAAAATATCTAGTGCCAGTGCAAATAGGCCACAATTAGATATTCCATTTTCAAAAATTTATGGAAGATGTTTATTTGCCTTATTATAAGAAAACTGTTCAGCCCGTAACCTATCAAACTGCTTATCCTCAGTATAAGACTTTTATTGAAGTTTTTGCTGACAAGAAATTGTCTGAAATCAATGTTCGGGAATGCGAAGATTTTAGATTATCTTTAATGGAAGACTACTCTCCAAACTACGCAAAAGGACTTTGGTGTAAACTGAAGAAGTGCTTAAATTATGCAGAACGCTTGGAATACATCGAGAATAATCCTTGTAGAAAATTAGACAATCCTAAAGGAGAAAAACCGAAAACTGAATTTTGGACTGTGGAGGAACTTGATAAGGTATTAAAAACTTTTGATCTGACAGTTTATGAAGAAAGGCAGTTTTATACGGCTATCTGGCTTTATTTTTATGACGGGGATGCGAGTCTCTGAGGGTCTTAGTTTAAAGTGGTCAGACATAGATCTTAAAAATAAGGTTATTCATATTCAGTCTACCCTTGAATATCAAGGGAATGGGAAATACGTTCGAAAAGAGCAGACAAAAACTAGGGCAGGCATGCGTTTCTTAGAAATAGATGACGAAACTGTTAAAGTGTTGCAAAATTGGAGAACTGTACAAGTGTATAATAGAGAAGATAATTTCGTATTAGCACGGTTTAACTCTCCAATGAACAAATCTACCTTAAGTCGAATGTTAAAAAGGCATGCACTAGCGGCTAAGGTTCCGGTTATTACTGGGAAAGGTCTACGTCATAGTCATGATTCATTTATGATAAACGTTCTAAAAAAAGATGTTTTGTATGTCTCGGCTCGTTCAGGAAGAACGGACAAAGCTACAACTCTAAACACCTATTCTCATTTCTATGATAGACAGATTGTAACTGGCGGTGCTGAAATAACAGAGGTGTTAGGAGAGCTGGGACTAACTGCAAATCCCGCCACAATCCCGCCAAGTAAAGAAACCGAGTGAAAATTAGCTGTATGAGAACAACTAAAGCAACGACGCTTCAGTTACTCTTAAATAATAGAGTTTTCAATCAAAATCAAAACCGAGGTTTAGGCCTCGGTTTTTTTGTCGTTGAAAAATAATGATAATAGAATGTGAATAGAGGGCTTTTTATAAAGCTAACATGTGTAGCTCTCTTTATTTTTCTCTAAACCTACTAAATAGTGCAGTTTTAATGATGTTACAATGATTTTACATTTGCTATATTCCCTTGAGATGTTGCTAATTTGTTGCTATAATGGCTATAAATCATATCATAAAGGAGAAGATGATGAAAAATTTTAAACGTCTTTTGTTAGCTGTTGTAGCTGTCTTTGCAGCCGTCCTTTTGGTAGCTTGTGGCGCTAAAAGCGATAATGGGACTTACGTGTTTGAGCCTACTAAGGATGAGATCAAAGATATTATGCCAAGTGAATTTCAATCTTTGATAGGTGATAATTACTCATTCACTATTTCGATTACAATCAATGATAAGAAAGGTGAGATGAAAGTAGACACCAATGCAGGTGGTCAAAATGTAAATCAAGTGATTGATTTGGAAGTAGACCAAAAAGCTAAAACTCTTGTCTCAGAAAATGAGTATGGGAAAGCGGAAATTACTTATCAAGTTTCAGGAAATGTGTTAACGATTAAGGATGTGAAGAATTCTTTGATGGGTGACACAGACATGTTTAATAACTACATGAAAATTGCTAAGTTCAAAAAAGTTAAATAAGCAATCATGGCGGGATTTAAATTCCGCCTTATTCTATTTCTTTGTTGATACAAGAAATATTACAAGAATATGACATTTATAAACTTTCATTGCCGTGTGTCTGAATTGTTGATATAATAGGGTGAATCTAACTAAAAAGGAGAAGTTATGAAAAACTTTAAACGAATTCTTTTGGCTGTAGTAGCTGTTTTTGCAGCAGTCCTCTTGGTGGCATGTGGTGCCAAAAGTGATAACGGGACTTATGTCTACAAACCAACAAAAACTGAAGTGAAGGAGATCCTTGAAGAACAAGGTGCTCCAAGTTCAAGTGTAGATGCATTGATCGACAATGTTAAATTGGAAGTTTCAGTGACCATTAAAGATAAAACAGGTAGCCTTAAAATTAAAGGTGAAATGATGGGACAAAAAACAGACCAATCATTTGATATGAAAGTTGACCAACAAAAGAAAACTCTTCAATCTAAAACAGGTGAAGGTGAGAAGGTTAAATACAAAGTATCTGGAGATGTGTTCACTTTTGATTTATCTGGTCAGAAGAGTTCAGGTCATGAAGCCGCTCTGGAAATGTTCAAAAACGCTAAATTCAAACGTACAAAATAATACAAGAGAAGGGCAGAGAGTATCTGCTCTTTTTCTTCTTTAAAACATCTTGAATCGGTATTAAAATAGTGGTAAAATCTGATTATAAAATACATTAGGAGATTGATTATGAAAAATATTAAACGTATTCTTTTAGCTTTTCGTTGCAGTTTTTGCAGCCGTCCTATTGGTGGCATGTGGTGCAAAAAGTGATAATGGGACTTATGTCTACAAACCATCAAAAACTGAACTCAAGAAAATTCTTGAGGAGCAAGGCTTATCAGGTAGTCAATTAGAGTCTATTGGAAACGTTATTAATTTTGAAGTTTCTATTAAGATCAAAGATTCTAAAGGAACCCTCAGCATCGCGGGTGAAGTCGCTGGTCAAAAGAATGAGCGATCTTATGATGTCAAAATCAATCAAAAAGAGAAAACAATCTCGTCAATTGATGGTAGTGGAGAAAAGATTACATACAAGGTCGATGGTGACTATTTGACATTTGATCTTTCTAAGTTAAGTAATAGCAACCAAGCGAATCTTCTTATTCTTAAAAACGCTAAACTCAAACGCACGAAATAAAACTCTTATTCTTAAAAAGCTAAACTCAAACGCACGAAATAAAGAGTGAAGAGCGGGGAAACCTGCTCTTTTGCTTTACTTTTATGACTAGTTTGGTATAATGAATGAGACTACAGATGGGACTGGGGCAGGAATGATTTTCTTTGAAAATGATTTCGTCTCGCTCCCTCTTTTCTGTGTGATCAAGGATATTATTTATGAAAAAGGAGAATCATCTATGCTATATATTTGGTCTTACTTGAAAAAGTATCCCAAGTGGCTAGCTCTGAATCTATTTTCGGCGGTCCTGTTTGTTATTGTCAATTTGGGCTTGCCAACGATTCTAGCTCGCATGATTGATGAGGGATTAACCCGCGTGATGTGGATCGGCTTTATTTCTGGGGCTGGGTCATGTTTGCGATTATTTTGCTTGGGATTGTGGGGCGGATTATCTTGTCTTACGCGGTTGGTCAGCTAACGACCACCATGGTCCGCGATATGCGCAATGACCTCTATGCTAAGTTACAGGAGTACTCGCATCACGAGTATGAGCAAATCGGGGTATCGTCATTGGTCACTCGCTTGACTTCTGATGCCTTTGTTTTGATGCAGTTTGCGGATTCTATGTTGAAGATGGGGGTCATCACACCCTTGATGATGGTTTCCAGTGTTCTCTTGATTTCTGACAACCAGTCCTTCTTTAGCGTGGATTGTAGCGGTTTCTGTACCATTTCTTGCGGTCGTCGTCTGGTATGTGGCAGTTAAGACACGTCCACTTTCCGAGAAGCAACAAAAGACCCTGGACCATCTCAATCAATTTGCGCGTGAAAAATTTGACAGGACTTCGTGTGATTCGTGCCTTTGCTCGTGAAGAATTCCAAGAGGATAAATTTGCGGCTGAAAATGAAGTCTATGCGAAAAACTCGAATAAATTGTTCAAACTAACTGGTTTGACAGAACCCCTATTTGTGCAGATCATCATTGCTATGATTGTGGCGATCGTCTGGTTTGCTTTTGGATCCTCTTCATGACGGTAGTTTGAAAATTGGGGATCTGGTTGCCTTTATTGAGTATAGCTTCCACGCGCTCTTATCTTTCCTCTTTTTAGCCAATCTCTTTACCATGTATCCTCGGACTGCGGTTTCTAGTCGTCGTCTCAAGGAAATCATGGATATGCCCATTTCGATTGATCCAAATGAGAATGGTGTAACAGAAACAGCATCTCGTGGCTATTTGGAATTTGACAATGTCACCTTTGCTTATCCAGGTGAGACGGAGAGTCCGGTTCTTCACTACATTTCCTTTCAGGCCAAAACCTGGCGAAACCATTGCCTTTATCGGCTCGACCGGTTCTGGGAAAATCTTCACTTGTGCAGTTGATTCCTCGATTCTATGATGTCACTTTAGGAAAAATTTTGGTCGATGGTGTAGATGTCCGTGACTACAATCTGAAAGCTCTTCGCCAAAAGATTGGTTTTATTCCACAAAAGGCCTTGCTCTTTACAGGGAACCATTGCTGAGAACCTTCGTTATGGGAAAGAAGATGCCTCTGTACAAGAGCTAGAACAAGCGGCTGAAATTTCCCAAGCCAAGGAATTTATCGACAGTCGTGAGGAACGCTTTGATACGCATTTGGCAGAAGGTGGTAGCAACCTTTCAGGTGGTCAAAAACAACGCTTGTCCATCGCTCGTGCTGTTGTCAAAGATCCCAGATGTCTTTATTTTTTTGATGATTCCTTCTCTGCCCTAGACTACAAGACGGATGCCACTTTGCGGAAGCGTCTCAAAGAAGTCACAGGAGATGCAACCGTCTTGATCGTAGCGCAACGCGTGGGAACCATTATGGATGCGGATCAAATTATTGTCTTGGACCAAGGGGAGATCGTTGGTCGAGGAACCCACGATGAATTGATGGAAAGCAATGAGATCTATCGTGAAATTGCCAATTCGCAGCTCGATAGTCCATCATTAACAGAGGAATAGAAAGGAGAAGCAGATGAAACAAGAACAAAACAGTTTTAGTAGACTATGGACTTATTTGAGAGCCTATCGCTTGGAAGTTTGCTTGTCCATTTTCTTAAAAATCCTGAGTGTCGTCATGAGTGTTGTCGAACCCTTTGTTTTGGGGCTTGCCATTACTGAGTTGACAAAAAATCTCATGGATATGGCAAAAGGTCTTGCGGGAGCTGATCTTAATACCTCCTATATCGCGATCATTATGACGCTCTATCTATTCCGTGGGGTCCTCTATGAGCTGGGATCTTATTATTCTAACTATTTCATGACTAATGCTGTTCAAAAGACCGTTCAGGACATGCGAAATGATTTGTCTCATAAAATCAATCACATCCCGGTTTCTTATTTTGACCGGCATCAGTTTGGAGATTTGCTAGGACGTTTTACTAGCGATGTCGAAACCGTCTCGAATGCCTTGCAACAGTCCTTCTTACAAATCGTCAACGCTATCTTTACCTTGCTCTTTGTCATCAGCATGGTCTTATACTTAAACATCCAGCTGGGTCTAGTGGTCATCCTGTCCATTCCGATCACTTATTTCAGTGCTCGATTTATCATGAAAAAATCGCAGCCTTACTTTAAAGAGCAGGCAGATGTTTTGGGGGCAATGAACGGATTTGTGCAAGAAAATTTAACAGGATTTAATGTCCTTAAGCTCTACGTCCGGGAAAAATCTTCCCAGGAAGAGTTTCATGATATTACCCATCACCTTCAAAAAGTAGGATTCAAGGCTAATTTCATTTCTGGCTTAATGATGCCGATTTTAAATGGAATTTCAGATTTGACTTATCTCATTATCGCTTTGTTTGGTGGCTTGCAAGTGTTAGCAGGTCGTTTGACTGTGGGGAATATGCAGGCTTTCGTTCAATATGTTTGGCAGATCAACCAACCCGATTCAAAACTTGACCCAATTGGCAGGTCAGCTACAAAGTGCTAAGTCGTCTCTAGATCGGATTTTCCAAGTCATGGATGAACCAGATGAAGTGTCAGATGTGACAGAAACCCTCTCTGGAGATTTGACAGGGCAAGTCAGCTTTAAAAACGTTGATTTCCAATATGTAGCAGACAAACCCTTGATTCGTGATTTCAACCTAGAAGTCAAACCAGGTGAAATGGTGGCCATTGTCGGACCGACCGGAGCAGGGAAAACAACTCTGATTAATCTGCTCATGCGCTTTTACGATGTGACTGCGGGATCGATTACAGTCGATGGTCATGATATTCGCCATCTATCTCGCCAAGATTACCGCAAGCAATTCGGAATGGTGCTTCAGGATGCTTGGTTATATGAAGGAACCATCAAAGAAAACCTTCGCTTTTGGTAACCTAGAGGCAACGGATGAAGAATTGTGGAAGTCGCAAATGCAGCCCAATGTCGATCACTTTATCAGAACGCTTCCTGGTGGTTATAATATGGAAATGAACCAGAGTCTAGCAATATTTCTCTAGGGACAAAAAGCAACTCCTAACGATTGCGCGTGCGCTCCTTGCTGATCCTAAGATTTTGATTTTGGATGAAGCGACGTCTTCTGTCGATACGCGTTTAGAGCTCTTGATTCAAAAAGCGATGAAGAATTTGATGAAAGGCCGTACTAGCTTTGTCATTGCTCACCGCTTGTCTACCATTCAAGAAGCAGATAAAATCCTTGTCCTCAAAGATGGCCAAATCATCGAGCAAGGAAATCACCAATCCTTGTTAGCAGATAAAGGATTCTACTATGAGCTCTACAATAGCCAATTTTTCAAATAAAAAAGCGGAATAAGCTAAAGAGGTTGAGACTGGATTTCTCAACCTCTTTTCTATATAAATCCTTTTGCAAAAAATGAAACTATTAGATCATTGCCTCTCTTCATTGACAGTGAGAAGGCATATCGGTATACTATGTATAATCTAATTAGGAGGCCACCATGATGATTCGACCCGTTCAGCTTAGCGATGCAGCGACTATCCGAGCGATTTACCAACCTTATGTAACAGAGACAGCCATTACCTTTGAGGTTGATGTGCCGACTGTCCAGGAATTTGAAAGACGCATCACAAAAACGCTGACCCAATTTCCTTATTTGGTCGCAGAAGTGGATGGGAAAGTTGTGGGGTATGCCTATGCCTCGACCTATTATGCACGCGCCGCCTATGATTGGACCACTGAATTATCTATTTATGTCGCAAAAAGAAGCGCGTGGACAAGGGATCGGATCGGCTCTTTATACTGCCTTAGAAGAGAAGTTGCAAGCACGAGGCTATTTACGCTTTCTGGCTTGTATCGCAGTTCCGAACGAAGCGAGCATTTCCATGCATGAAAAGCGGGGCTATGTTCAAGTCGCTCATTTCCCAAAGATTGGCTATAAGTTTAACAAATGGCATGATATCGTCTGGATGCAAAAAACCTTAAATGGTCCTGTGTCAACTTTGAAAGAGCAATGAAAAGTTTTTGTATGTCTTGAAAGAAAGCAAGCTCTCGTTTCTTGACAGATGCAGAACTCCATGGTAAACTAGATTTATGCGATGAGTCGATTGGCTCTTAGGAGCCTTTTGCGCTGAGGAGGTCTACATTCAATTGTAACGCAGGAGCGGACCTTGAGTAGTTGTGTGAACCGGCTGCTCTCACCGAAAGGTGCCTCGAATCCTGATCTTCGGATCAGGATTTTTTTGTTTCTTCAAAGAATTGAAAACTATTATAATACAATTGCTACAAAGTTACGTTGGTGTTATAATATAGTAAAGTGCCTAATGTCAGAAAGGAGTTGAGTTGATTGGGAGATTTCTATCATTCTAATGATCCAGCATCTATAGACTATTCGCATAAAATTGAGGAGCTAGAAAACTCCAAACAATTTCAAGATGCAATCGGATTAATCCGAGAACAAATGAAGAACAATCTTCAATGGAATGTTTTCCGATCTTTTGGTATTGTTTGTGCCATACTGTCTCTCATTTTATTGCGTTTTGCAGCTATTCCTTTGATACTTTTAGTTGTTGGTTTGTATTATTGGCCACAATATAAAAAACGAAAAGCCTTGTTTGGGGATCGAATTCGTTCGAACGATGAGATCTATCTTGATGATATTCTGTCGCCTGTATTAAAGGAAGTTTTTCCTAAGGCTTCGATTAAAGAGGACGGTTCCATCCCTTCTGAAGCTCTTTCGCATTTATGTCCTCGGTCGACTGATTTTCTATGTTTCAAAGAACTATCGTTTCATGATGACAAAGAGCTAACGGTGTCAAATCTCTATGCCCATCATACGGAGACTCGTTACCGGACATCTAATGGACATACGAGGACGGAACATGTGGAAGTTACAGATTTCCTTGGACAAGTGTTCTCTTTATGTCTACCGATCAATTTCTCTGGTCATCTTCGGGTGGTTCCGACCAAGAAATCATTTCTTTTTAAGAGGGAGGTGAATGGGGTTTATCCTGGAGCCAGAGGAGATGAAGTTCAGATTGAAACCGAAGATATTCGCAATAACGAGAATTACAATATCTACTGTACGGATGAACTGTCTGCCCGTAAATTTCTCACCCCTAAGATGTTGGAATGGTTTGATCGACAAATTTCTCAAAATGCCATGTGTGTATTTTTGAAAGACAAGAAACTATTTATTTCTTTGTATACCGATCGCTATATCTTTCCGACTCCCCAAAAAAACCGGAAGATATTGATCAACTATCTTTGGTATCTGAATATCATAAATTATGCAGAGAACTAGCTTTAATTAAAGAAATAACAGCAATTTTTGAAGGAGAAGCATCATGAATCTCATTATCGGCTTAATCATATTTGTTGCCCTATTGGCTATTTGGTTTATTAGTGTAGGAAATCGTCTCAATCGCTATCTAGTGACCATTGAAGAATCAAAGAGAACGGTTGATATCGTCCTCGTAAAACGCTATGATACCATTTCGGAAATGCTAAAAGTAGCTAAAGCCTATGCCAAACATGAGCAACAGATTTTTCACTGATTTAGTTGCTTTTACGCCAAGGAGCGACTATTCAAGAATCGAACCAAGTCATTACCAATCAAAACGATGTCTTGGCACAAATTCGTGCAGTGGGTGAAAACTATCCAGAGCTCTTGTCTTCTAACCAATTCTTGGCCTTGCAAAAGGAAATTGCTGATGAAAATGAAGATCTTGCTGCAGCGAAGCGAATTGTCAACAGTAATATTAGCCACATCAATCAAGAAATTGTTTCATTTCCGGCGTCTATCGTAGCAGGTGTAAAGGGGATCCATCAAGTTCCATTTCTTGCTGAAGAAACACAAGGTAAGAAAGATTTAAGTGACTTGAACTATGACCTGAACTAAAAGAGCTATTTATTATAAATAACCATCAACAATCCTGGTCTTAGAATCAGGATTTTTTTCCTACTGTTGGTACTTTTTCATTTATGCCAAAAAAATTGTATAATAGTACAAATACTCAATTTTTTTAGAAAAATTTTGAAAGAGGATTTACTATGGGATATACAGTTGCTGTTGTCGGTGCTACAGGTGCCGTTGGTGCTCAAATGATCAAAATGTTGGAAGAATCAACTCTTCCAATCGATAAAATTCGCTACCTTGCCTCTGCACGTTCTGCAGGGAAGGTCTTGCAATTCAAAGGGCAAGATGTGACTATTGAAGAAACGACTGAAGATGCTTTTCGAAGGCGTTGATATTGCCCTTTTCTCAGCTGGCGGTTCAACATCTGCTAAATATGCACCATACGCTGTGAAAGCAGGCGCAGTAGTGGTGGATAACACTCTTATTTCCGTCAAAATCCAGACGTCCCATTGGTTGTTCCTGAAGTGAATGCACATGCGCTTGATGCTCATAACGGCATTATCTCTTGTCCAAACTGTTCAACGATCCAAATGATGGTCGCTCTTGAGCCAGTCCGTCAAAAATGGGGCTTGGAACGTATTATCGTGTCTACTTACCAAGCTGTTTCAGGTGCTGGTATGGGAGCTATTCTTGAAACTCAACGTGAGTTGAAAGAAGTATTAAATGATGGCGTTAATCCACGTGATGTCAAAGCTGAAATCTTGCCTTCAGGTGGAGATAAGAAACACTACCCAATTGCTTTTAACGCTCTTCCACAAATCGATGTCTTCACAGAAAACGACTATACTTACGAAGAAATGAAGATGACGAATGAAACCAAGAAAATCATGGAAGATGATAGCATTGCCGTTTCAGCAACTTGTGTGCGGATTCCAGTCTTGTCAGCTCACTCAGAGTCAGTCTACATTGAAACAAAAGAAGTGGCACCAATTGACGAAGTGAAAGCTGCTATTGCAGAATTCCCAGGTGCAGTCCTTGAAGACGATGTCGCTCACCAAATCTATCCTCAAGCAGTCAATGCTGTAGGTTCACGTGATACCTTCGTTGGACGGATTCGTAAAGACTTGGATGCTGAAAAAGGGATTCACATGTGGGTGGTTTCAGACAACCTCCTCAAAGGTGCTGCTTGGAACTCCGTTCAAATCGCAGAAACCCTTCATGAACGTGGGCTCGTACGTCCAACAGCTGAATTGAAGTTTGAATTGAAATAGGGAGAAAAACAGAAATCAGTAACTCGAAGAGTTTGATTTCGTAGTTTTCCCCCGCACAGTTGATTAGGAAGTACGAATGTTGCAAACATGAGTAGTTCCAATCAACCACTGCGTCACGATTCAGAAATCAGTAACTCGAAGAGTTTGATTTCTTCATCAGCTACCTAGCAAATCAACTTGTTCAATGAACAGATCATGAGGCAAAGGCAAGCATGCCCCAGCCTCTTTCTTATATAGAGAAAGGTTTTTCTATGTCTTATAGTGATTTAAAAGATTGTAAAATCATCACTGCATTTATCACCCCCTTCCATGAAGATGGGACCATTAATTTTGACGCTCTTCCTGCCTTGATCGAGCACCTCTTGGCTCATCATACAGACGGGATTCTCTTAGCTGGTACGACTGCGGAAAGTCCAACCCTGACCCACGATGAGGAATTGGAGCTCTTTGCAGCTGTACAAAAGATTGTCAATGGTCGAGTTCCTTTGATCGCTGGTGTCGGAACCAATGAAACTCGCGATTCGATCGAGTTCGTTAAAGAAGTGGATGCTTTTGGTGGATTCGCAGCAGGATTGGCTATCGTTCCTTACTATAACAAACCATCCCAAGAAGGTATGTATCAACACTTTAAAGCCATTGCGGATGCATCCAATCTTCCGATTATTATCTACAATATTCCAGGGCGTGTGGTAGTGGAAATGACCCCTGAAACCATGCTTCGTTTGGCAGAACATCCAAACATTATCGGGGTTAAAGAGTGTACAACTCTTGCCAATATGGCCTACTTGATTGAACACAAGCCCGAAGAATTTCTCGTCTATACAGGGGAAGATGGAGATGCTTTCCATGCTATGAACCTTGGAGCTGATGGGGTGATCTCAGTAGCCTCTCATACAAATGGAGATGAGATGTATGAGATGTTCCAAGCCATTGAGCACAACGATATAAAAAAAGCTGCAGCCATCCAACGTCAATTTATCCCTAAAGTCAATGCTCTCTTTTCTTATCCGAGTCCAGCTCCTGTCAAAGCTGTTTTAAACTATATGGGCTTTGAAGCGGGGCCAACTCGTTTACCATTAGTGCCAGCTCCTGCTGAGGAAGCGAAGCGCATTATCAAGGTTGTAGTGGATGGGGATTACCACGCGACCAAAGAAATCATTACGGGAGTTCTTCGTCCGGATTATTGATGTCTTAGATTCTTGACAAATCCCCTATTTATTAAGATAATAGAAGTATATTGATGATCAAGGAGAATAAGATGGAAGTCATTAAACGTAGTGGTGAAGTTGTAGAATTTGACCCAGATAAAATCTATCAAGCTGTTTTTGAAAGGCAGCACAAACAGTTTATGTCTTGACGGATGATCTTCGCCAAAACTTGGCGCAAGTGACCAAGAAAGTTGTGATGGATTTGGAAGAAGCTAAAGTGGAACGTGCGACGATCAGCATGATCCAGTCAATGGTTGAGCACCGTTTACTTGGTGCTGGTTATATTACCATTGCTGAACACTATATTTCTTATCGCTTGCAACGTGATTTGGAACGGAGCGGCTATGGTGATCATATCGCCGTGCATTTGCATTTTGAGCAAATTCGCTAGAATATAAAATAGAAGTTACTTAGGTAGCTTCTTTTTTAGTATTTTTCTTAATCACAGTGATTTCAGAAAACATGGTATAATAGAAGAGATTGAACTGGAAAGGAATGGAGAACATGGCAACTATACAATGGTTTCCTGGACACATGTCCAAAGCTAGAAGACAAGTACAAGAAAATTTAAAATTTGTGGATTTTGTGACGGTTCTGGTAGATGCTCGTTTACCCCTATCAAGCCAAAATCCTATGTTAACGCAAAATTGTTGGTGATAAGCCTAAATTAATGATTTTGAACAAGGTAGACTTGGCAGATCCTGTGGCAACAAAAGAATGGCAGGACTATTTTGAGTCTCAAGGCATCAAAACCTTGGCTATCAACTCCAAAGAGCAATCTACGGTTAAGAAGGTCACAGATGCTGCTAAGAGCTTGATGGCCGATAAAATTGCCCGTCAAAAAGGAACGGGGATTCAGATTGAAACCCTTCGGACCATGATCATCGGAATTCCTAATGCTGGGAAATCAACTTTGATGAACCGCTTAGCAGGGAAAAAGATTGCTGTTGTTGGGAATAAACCAGGGGTGACCAAGGGGCAACAGTGGTTGAAAACCAACAAAGACCTTGAAATCTTGGATACTCCTGGGATTCTCTGGCCCAAGTTTGAAGATGAAGAAGTGGCCTTAAAAGCTCGCTTTTAACAGGTGCCATCAAAGACCAGTTGCTTCCAATGGATGAAGTGACCATCTTTTGGTCTTAACTATTTTCAAAAAAAGCACTATCCCAGCTGTTTTGCAGGAACGTTTTAAACAAATGGATCTGGAACAAGAAGCTCCTGAAATCATTATGGAAATGACCCAGAAATTAGGATTTCGAGAGGATTACGACCGTTTTTACAGTTTGTTTGTCAAGGATGTACGTGATGGTCGTTTGGGACGCTATTCCCTTGATCGTGTAGGTGAAATAGATGCCAACGATTAAAGAAATCAAAGAGCGTTTGGCAACGATTGACGATCTAGATCATCCCTTATTTGAAGAATTGATCCTTGATGGTCGAGCGGGGGTTCAAGCGGCTATCAGCAAACGAAAACGCGAACTCCAAAAACAAGTGGATGAAGACTTGCGTTTGGAAAAAATGCTAGCCTATGAGAAAGAACTTTATGCTCAAGGGATTGATCTTATTGCAGGTGTGGATGAAGTGGGACGCGGCCCATTAGCGGGTCCAGTTGTTGCAGCTGCCGTGATCTTGCCGAAAGCTTGTAAAATTCTGGGACTCAACGATAGTAAAAAGATTCCAAAATCCAAACACAAAGAAATCTATGAGGCTGTGCTCCAAAACGCCATTGCGATCGGAATCGGCATCAAGGACAATCAAGTGATTGATCAGGTTAATATCTATGAAGCTACGAAGCTAGCCATGATGGAGGCCATTGGTCAGTTAGAGCCTCAACCCCAGCATCTTTTGATTGATGCCATGAAGTTGGATCTTCCTATTCCCCAAACTAGTATCATCAAAGGGGATGCTAACTCCTTATCCATTGCTGCAGCATCCATCGTAGCCAAGGTGACTCGGGATCAGATGATGGAAGAGTTTGATTGCGAATATCCGGGTTATGATTTTACGCAGAACGCTGGCTATGGGACGGCTAACCATCTGGCTGGCCTCGACAAGCTGGGAGTGACCCCTATCCATCGGCGTTCATTTGAACCCGTCAAATCAATGTGTGAGGATTAGGCTATGCTATTTACCATCGATATCGGAGGGACCTTTATAAAGTACGGTCTGATGGATGCAGACTATCAATTGATCCGTACAGACAAGATCCCAACACCATCTACGATTGAGGACTTTTGGCAAGGATTAGAAGGAATCGTTGCTCCTGTACGGGAAGAAATCGAGGGAATCGCCATTTCATGCCCTGGTGAGATCCAAAAGAGCCTTGGCTTTGTCTTTCGAGGTGGTCTCATTCCATATTTGCGAGGCATTCCTCTAGCTAGTAGATTGCAACAAACATTTCAAGTACCCGTCACCGTTCTTAATGATGGAGAAGCTGCTGGTCTAGCGGAAGCAAGGCTTGGCAATCTAAAAGATTGTTCTTGCGGTGCGACCTTGGTCTTAGGGACAGGAGTCGGCCTTGCTCTTCTTTCTAACGGTGATCTATTGAGAGGATGGCAACTGACAGAATACATTCGGACTATTGATAAGGCAGAAAGAACACCAGAAAATCGCCGCTTTCATCGCGGACTCTTTTTGCAAGGTATTTCCAATCTTTTGGAAAACACCGGTTCAGCTGTTCAATTTGTTGAGAAGGCTAGTCACATCTTAAACCTAGAAAAAGGCAGATGGTATAGCTGTTTTCAAGGCTCTTGATCAAGGAGGCCATGAGGAGCTGAAATCCTTGTTTCGGGAGTATTGTCATGATATTGCTATTCTGATTTTTAATCTTCAATCATTGCTCCTGCTTGAGAAGGTGACAATTGGAGGGGGCATTAGTAGCCAACCGCTACTGATCGATGAGATCAGTCGACAATACCATGAGCTGCTCTCTCAAAAAGGGCATAAACAATTTGAGGCCTTGCCGATCCAAGCGGCTCGCTTCCATAATGAAAGCAACTTGATTGGTGCCGCATCTTACTTTTATTCTTCTACATATCAAAAAAAGTTCTAGAAATAGAGCTTTTTTTCCATTCTTTTCGAATAAATAAGTGAGAGGAAGTAGAAGGTGACCATGGAGAAATTTGAAATCTTTAAATTAAAAAGAAGCTGGTTTATCAAATGAGCAAGTCTTGAGAGTTTTGGACTACTGTAGGAAAGACCAAGCCTTACCAAGCTTAGAAGAGATAGCAAGGATCGCTCGCTGTCGCAGTATTATTCATTTTGTAGACAAATACCGGCAGCTGGATGAAGAGCATTTACACAAGGAGTTTGAACGGTTCCCATCTCTATCCATTTTTGATCCTGAATACCCGGAGGAATTGCTACAGATCTACAATCCTCCTGTACTCCTTTTTTACCAAGGAGATTTGGAGCTGTTAACCAAACCGAAGATTGCAGTCGTAGGAGCTCGGGAAACGACGCGAGAAGGGGTGCGATCTGTAGAGAAGATTATTAAAGAACTTGGAAATGAACTGGTCATCGTTAGTGGACTTGCTAAGGGAATTGATGCGACAGCTCATTATGCCAGTATACGAAATGGTGGCAAGACCATCGGAGTGATAGGAACGGGACTGGATGTCTTTTATCCTAAAAGCAATCAAAGACTGCAGGCACATATGGGGGAAAACCATCTGATCTTGAGCGAGTATGGTCCAGGGCAGGCCCCACTTAAGTTTCATTTTCCTGAGAGAAATCGCATCATTGCAGGTCTCTGTCAGGCAGTGATTGTGGCAGAGGCGCGACTCCGTTCAGGGAGTTTGATTACTTGTGAGCGTGCTATGGAAGAAGGCCGAGACGTTTTTGCTATTCCAGGAAATATTTTAGATGGAAAATCTGCAGGCTGCCATCATCTGATTCAAGAAGGTGCAAAGCTTGTCACCTCAGGCCAGGACATTCTTGATGAATTGAAATACGAATTGTGATTTTCCTATAGGAGAAGTTCCTAGTTGACATCTTTCTTAAAATGTATTAAACTCAATGAGATTTATACAATACAGAGGGATAAAACGTGGTAACAAAAAAGAAAAGCAGTACAACCAAGAAAAATTTGGTGATTGTGGAGTCTCCTGCTAAGGCCAAAACAATCGAGAAATACCTTGGTCGTAACTACAAAGTCATGGCTAGTGTTGGCCATATTCGGGACCTGAAAAAATCAACCATGTCGATTGACTTCGACAATAACTATGAACCGGAGTATATCAATATTCGTGGAAAAGGTCCCTTGATCAATGATTTAAAAAAAGAAGCTAAAAAAGCCAAACAAGTCTTTCTCGCAAGTGACCCGGACCGAGAAGGAGAAGCTATTTCTTGGCATTTAGCGCATATTTTGAACTTGGATGCCAAAGAAAAGAACCGCGTGGTCTTTAACGAAATCACCAAGGATGCAGTCAAAAATGCCTTTAAAGAACCGCGCCAAATCGATATGGACTTGGTCGATGCCCAACAAGCCCGTCGTGTCTTGGACCGGATTGTAGGGTATTCCATTTCGCCTATTCTTTGGAAAAAGGTTAAAAAAGGACTTTCTGCAGGGCGCGTGCAATCAGTTGCCCTCAAATTAATCATTGATCGTGAAAATGAGATAAATGATTTCAAGCCGGAAGAATACTGGACCATTGATGGTGTCTTTAAAAAGGGACTAAGCAATTCCCAAGCTAGCTTCTATGGGATTGATGGCAAGAAGATGAAGCTCAACACCAATGAAGAGGTGAAAGCTGTTCTTGAACGCTTAGATGGCAAAAGATTTTTACCGTTGAAAAAGTTGAAAAGAAAGAACGTCGTCGGAATGCGCCACTTCCATACACAACCTCTTCTATGCAGATGGATGCTGCCAATAAGATCAACTTCCGTACACGCAAGACCATGATGGTAGCGCAGCAATTGTACGAAGGAATCAATATTGGCTCTGGTGTTCAAGGTTTGATTACCTATATGCGTACCGATTCTACACGGATCAGTCCAGTTGCGCAAAATGAGGCAGCGAACTTTATCGTAGATCGCTTCGGTGATAAATATTCTAAGCATGGAAGCCGTGTGAAGAATGCTTCTGGTGCCCAAGATGCCCACGAAGCGATTCGTCCGTCTAGCGTCTTCAATACTCCTGAGAGCATTGCTAAATACTTGGACAAAGACCAATTGAAACTCTACACCTTGATTTGGAATCGTTTTGTCGCTAGCCAGATGACGGCAGCTGTCTTTGATACTATGAATGTCCGTTTAGGTCAAAATGGGGTTCAATATACAGCGAATGGGAGTCAGGTAAAGTTTGACGGTTATTTGGCGATTTATAATGATTCAGACAAAAACAAGATGTTGCCGGACATGGTAGAAGGCGATATCGTCAAGCAGGTCAATAGCAAGCCGGAGCAACACTTTACCCAACCACCTGCTCGATATTCTGAAGCAACCTTGATTAAGACCTTAGAAGAAAATGGGGTTGGTCGTCCTTCAACCTATGCTCCGACGATTGAGACCATTCAAACGCTATTATGTGAAGCTGGTAGCCAAACGCTTTGAACCAACGGAATTAGGGGAGATCGTTAATAAACTGATTGTTGAATTTTTCCCAGATATCGTTAATGTGACCTTCACAGCAGAGATGGAAGGTAAACTCGATGATGTCGAACTTGGAAAAGAAGAGTGGCAAAAAGTCATCGATGCTTTCTACAAACCATTTTCTAAAGAGGTCGCAAAGGCTGAAGAAGAGATGGAAAAAATCCAAATTAAAGACGAACCAGCTGGTTTTGATTGTGAAGTTTGTGGAAGCCCGATGGTGATTAAATTAGGACGTTTTGGAAAGTTCTATGCTTGTAGCAATTTCCCAGATTGTCGTCATACCCAGGCCATTGTCAAAGAAATCGGTGTGGAGTGTCCTGACTGTCATCAGGGACAAATCATCGAACGCAAAACCAAGCGCAACCGTATCTTCTATGGATGCAATCGCTATCCAGAGTGTGAATTTACCTCTTGGGATAAACCGATCGGTAGGGATTGTCCAAAATGTGGCCACTACTTAGTTGAGAAAAAAGTTCGTGGTGGCGGCAAACAAGTCGTATGTAGCAATGGCGACTACGAAGAAGAAAAAGTGAAATAAGTTATTAAATGTCTATTATAACAGCAATTTTTATAAATGTCTGTTATAATAGACATTTATCGTTTTTTTCGTTATAATAGACACAAGGAGGTGAGCATATGTATCTTGCTTTGATTGCAGATGTCATTGATTCCAAAACCGTACAAGAACGTTTTGACCTGCAAAAACAGTTAGAAAAAACGCTTCAAAAGATCAATGAGCTTTTTAAAGACTATCTAGCATCGTCTTTTACCTTAACTTTGGGCGATGAATTTCAGGCGCTTTTAAAAATGGATGCTCCGGTTTTTCAAATTATCGATACCCTGCGTTCAGAACTAAAGCCAACTCAACTTCGTTTCGGCATTGGCCTTGGAGAAATTGTAACGGATATCGATCCCCTGCAAAGTATCGGTGCAGATGGACCAGCCTATTGGAATGCTCGTGCAGCTATAAATCTGGTCCATCAGAAAAATGATTATGGCAACACCCAGATCTATTTTTTGAGCGGTAATGACAGCAAGGACTCGGTGGTGAATGCGCTCATCGCTTCCGGAGAGGCCATACGTTCGGGTTGGCGAGAGAGTCAGGAGGAGATCCTGCTTGATCTTTTAAAGAGATCTGTCTATAGTGAAAGCTTTAGCCAGCAGGATTTGGCCCAATCGTTAGCCATTAACCCAAGCGCCCTGTCCAAGCGCTTAAAGAGTAGCAGTATTCGTGTTTATTTACGGGGACGAGCAGCAGCACTAGCTTGTATTCAAAGCTTAGAGAAAGGAGAGGCCCATGAGCGGATTGTCTAGTATCGTAACGAATCCATACTTGATCCTCTTGTTAATTTGTCATTTGTTATCGGATTATTATTTTCAAAGCCAAAAGATGGCAGATCGCAAGGATCAGGATAAGAAAGTGCTCGGGCTTCACATTCTATATGTTGCTCTGCCTCTGATCGTTGTTTCTCTCTGTCATCTAGACTTGTGGTGGATTTGCTTGGTCATTTTACTGAGCCATGCCGCAATAGATTTCTTAAAACCGATCGTGCAGAATGGTTTGAAATTACCAACCGCCTGGACCTTTGCCTTGGATCAAGTCTTGCATGTCAGCATCATTAGCTGTCTAGTCCTTTTAGGAGCGAAGAATGGTTCGACCTATCTGCCTCTGGACACTTTAAATCTAATTTTTTATGTTCTCCTAGTTGGGAAACCAAGCAATATTGCCTTTAAAATTCTGTTTGCCAAGTATCAACCCACCAGCAAGAAGAAAATGGATACGATCACTGGGGCTGGTTCCATGATTGGCTTTTTAGAGCGTTTGGTGATTGGTGCCTGTCTCATCTATGGGCAATTTGCTTCTATCGGCCTAGTCTTTACTGCCAAGTCCATCGCTCGCTACAATAAAATTTCGGAGGATCCAGCCTTTGCGGAGTATTACTTGATCGGGTCCTTGTTCAGTATCCTATCTGCCCTCTTAGCAGCTTGGTTGTGTCTATAAGAAAATAAATAGTAAAGTCTAAGACAGGAAGGAAAAGCCTCCCTGTCTTTTTACTTGGCTTTTTGGTATAATGGACCAAGTAGAAAATTAGAAAGATTTGTGGGTGTCTAACAGTTCAGTGAGGTGGTTTGATACCCAAAGAGGTATTAGTGTCATGTCTCAATCTTATATCAATGTGATCGGTGCGGGCCTTGCAGGCTCGGAAGCAGCTTACCAGATTGCCCAACAGGGAATTCCGGTCAAGCTTTATGAAATGCGTGGAGTCAAATCCACTCCGCAACACAAAACAGACAACTTTGCTGAGTTAGTGTGTTCCAACTCTCTTCGTGGGGATTCTCTCACCAATGCTGTCGGGCTCCTCAAAGAAGAAATGCGTCGTCTGGGTTCTGTCATCCTTGAAGCAGCGGAAGCGACTCGTGTACCAGCCGGTGGAGCACTTGCTGTGGACCGAGAAGGTTTTGCTAGCCGGGTGACGGAGAAGGTGTCCCAACATCCGCTCATCGAAGTCATTCGTGATGAAATTACGGAATTGCCGACAGATGCCATCACAGTGGTCGCAACGGGGCCTCTAACCAGCGATGCCTTGGCAGAAAAGATTCACGCCCTTAATGGTGGCGATGGTTTCTATTTTCTATGATGCAGCAGCCCAATCATCGATGTCAATACTGTCGATATGAACAAGGTCTATCTCAAGTCACGCTATGACAAGGGAGAAGCGACTTATCTCAACTGCCCCAATGACCAAAGCAAGAGTTTATGGACTTCCACGAGGCCTTGGTCAATGCTGAAGAAGCCCCTGCTCAACTCTTTTTGAAAAAGAAAAAGTATTTTCGAAGGCTGTATGCCCATTGAAGTCATGGCCAAACGTGGTATCAAAAACCATGCTCTATGGCCCCTATGAAACCAGTTGGACTCGAGTATCCAGATGATTACAAAGGGCCACGTGATGGGGAGTTTAAGACACCCTACGCAGTCGTTCAGTTGCGCCAAGACAATGCGGCTGCCAGCCTCTACAATATCGTCGGCTTCCAAACTCACCTTAAATGGGGCGAACAAAAACGGGTCTTCCAAATGATTCCAGGTTTGGAACATGCGGAGTTTGTCAGATACGGCGTCATGCACCGCAATTCCTACATGGATTCTCCAAATCTGCTGGAACAAACCTACCGCTCGAAGAAACAACCAAATCTCTTCTTTGCAGGTCAAATGACAGGTGTAGAAGGCTATGTTGAGTCAGCGGCCTCAGGTTTGGTAGCTGGAATCAATGCCGCTCGCCTTTTCAAAGGAGAAGAAGCAGCGATTTTCCCTGAAACGACAGCTATCGGAAGCCTGGCTCACTATATCACCCATGCAGATAGCAAGCATTTCCAACCCATGAATGTCAACTTCGGGATTATCAAAGAGCTAGAAGGACCCACGTATTCGGGATAAAAAAAGGAACGTTATGAGAAAATTGCCGAACGTTCTTTACAAGATTTGGCTCAGTTTATGGAAAAAAATAACTCAAGAAAGGAAAAAAAGTTTGGAGAAAATCCAGACTTTTTTTCTTCTAAAAATGGTATAATGAATAAAATTTAGAATATAGAGAGTTTTCTGACAATGAACAAATCCTATTTTTATTTAGATATGAAGACACACGAGTTGAAAGTGCCTTATACCGGAAAACTCCGTCGTGTGCGAGTCTTATTACCTAAGAATTATGAAACGGATACAGATAGACGTTACCCCTGTGGTTTATTTCCACGATGGGACAAAACGTTTTGTACAGCAAGGAAGCTTTATGCGGGTCATTCCTGGAAAGTCATTCCAGCCATTAAGCGGAATCCCGATATTAGCCGCATGATTGTCGTTGCGATCGATAATGATGGTTTCCAACGCATGAACGAATACTCTGCCTGGAAGTACAAGGAATCTAATATTCCTGGCATGCAATTTGGTGGCAAGGGAGTTGAGTACGGCGAATTTGTTATGGAGGTGGTGAAACCTTTTCATTGACCAAGAATATCGGACTCTTGCTGATCGAGAACATACGGCCATGATTGGTTCTTCCTTGGGTGGGAATATTACCCAATTCTTGGGCTTAGAGTACCAAGATCAAATTGGTTGTTTAGGTATCTTTTCATCCGCTAACTGGCTGCACCAAGATGCCTTCAATCATTATATTGAACGCAAAAAATTATATTCAGACCAACGGATCTACATCTATGTGGGGACTGAAGAGGCGGATGATACAGATAAAACGCTGATGGCGGGGAATATCAAGCAAGCCTATATTGACTCATCCCTTCGTTACTATCACGATGTCATTCAACAAGGAGTCGATCTCAATCATATTGCCATTCGGATTCAATCCGGTGCTATTCACCATGAAGAAGCTTGGGCTGAACATTTACCAGAATGCCTTCGTTTTTTGGCAGAAAAATGGGATTAATAGCCTGTAAATAAAGAATTATAGAGAAAGAGGGAACTTATGAATATTGAACATTTAAGCCACTGGAGTGGCCAACTCAACCGTGAAATGTATCTGAACCGCTATGGACATGCAGGAATTCCTGTTGTGGTCTTTGCCTCATCAGGTGGGAGCCATAACGAGTACTATGACTTTGGTATGATTGATGCTTGTGCTCAATTTATCGAAGAAGGACGGGTTCAATTCTTTACCCTTTCGAGTGTGGATAGTGATAGCTGGCTTTGTAATTGGAAGAATCCTCACGATCGAGCAGAAATGCACCGAGCTTATGAACGCTATGTGATTGAAGAAGCCATTCCTTTTATCAAACACAAAACAGGCTGGTTTGATCCGATGATGACAACTGGTTGCTCTATGGGGAGCCTACCACGCGCTCAACTTTCTTCTTGCAACATCCAGATGTCTTTAACAAAGTGATTGCCTTGAGTGGTGTCTATGACGCTCGTTTCTTTGTTGGTGACTTTTGGAGGCGATGAAGCAATTTACCAAAAACTCTCCATCTGATTATATTTGGAACCAAAATGATGGCTGGTTTATCGATCGTTATCGTCAGGCGGAAATCGTTGTTTGTACTGGTTTAGGAGCTTGGGAACAAGATGGACTTCCATCTTTCTACAAACTGAAAGAAGCCTTTGATCACAAAAAAATATTCCTGCATGGTTCGCTGAATGGGGGACATGATGTCGCCCACGATTGGGAATGGTGGCGCAAACAAATGCCATATTTCCTAGGCCAAATGTATCTATAAGTAAAAAAAGGGAGGAGACCTCAATGAATTATATCGTTATTTCACCATATTACCCACAAAACTTCCAACAATTTACAATCGAGCTAGCTAATAAAGGGATCACTGTCTTGGGAATTGGTCAAGAGCCATATGAACAGTTAGATGAGTCTTTGCGCAACAGCTTAACAGAATATTTCCGTGTTGAAAATTTGGAAAATCTGGATGAAGTGAAGCGTGCGGTAGCCTTTCTCTTTTACAAACATGGTCCAATCGACCGTATCGAATCCCACAATGAATACTGGTTGGAATTGGATGCGGCGCTTCGGGAGCAATTCAATGTCTTCGGGGCTAAGCCAAAAGATCTGAAGAAAACCAAGTTCAAATCCGAAATGAAGAAACTCTTCAAGAAGGCTGGAGTCCCAGTCGTTCCGGGTGCTGTGGTTAAAACAGAAAAAGACATTGATAAGGCCGTGAAGAAGATTGGGTTACCATTGATTGCTAAGCCTGACAATGGGGTAGGAGCAGCAGCAACCTTCAAGATCGAAACGCCAGAAGATGTGGACCATTTCAAGGCAGAATGGGATGGCAATACTGAGTATTTCTTTGAGAAATTCGTCACTTCTAGTGAGATTTGTACCTTTGATGGTCTAGTGGATCGTGACGGCAACATTGTTTTTTCAACTACATTTGACTATGCTTATACGCCACTCGATTTGATGCTCTACAAGATGGACAACTCTTATTATGTTCTTAAAGAGATGGATCCAAAATTGCGTCAATACGGGGAAGCGATTGTCAAAGCCTTTGGTATGAAGGAACGTTTCTTCCACATTGAGTTCTTCCGCGATGGGGATGAATATATTGCGATCGAGTACAATAATCGCCCTGCAGGTGGCTTTACCATCGACGTCTACAACTACGCTCACTCGATTGATTTGTACCGTGGCTATGCTGCCATCGTAGCAGGGAGAACCCTTTCCCAGCTTCTGAGTTTGAACCCTTTATTGCTTGGCAACTTCTCGTCGTGCCAATGCAGCCTATGCTCTGTCAGAAGAAGAAGTTTTGGCTAAATACCATGATCAATTCCGTGTCAAGAAAGATATGCCTGCAGCCTTTGCTGAGCTTCAAGGTGATTACCTTTACATGTTAACAACGCCTAGTCGTGAAGTATTAGAACAAATGATTCATGACTTTGGTCAACGCCAATCATAAGATAACGACCGGTAGGATAGGATCCTATCGGTTTTTTTATATTTAATGCAAATCTCATGAAAGAAAAGTTTGTGAAATAGTTTATTTTAAGTTGAAAATGCTTATAAAACCTTCCTCCAAGGTATATAGTTTGTGAAATCATTTGAGCATTATTTTTGACAGTGCTTTCATTTTTTTGGCTAGAATGAAAGAGAATGAATAAATGCTAAGAAAGGCGAAATGATGGCAACATTAGATAAAAGTCTCTTATTGGAAATGTTCCGTAAAATGGAAGAAATCCGTCGCATGGACTTAAAAATTGCACAGTTAGTAAAAAAAGGGAAAGTGCCAGGAATGACGCACTTTTCTGTTGGGGAAGAAGCGGCTAACGTTGGAGCGATGTTGGCTTTAAACGACGATGATTTGCTGACATCTAACCACCGTGGACACGGACAAGCCATTGCTAAAGGAATCGATTTGAAATGGCATGATGGCTGAAATCCTTGGTAAGTATACGGGTACTTGTAAAGGGAAGGGTGGCTCCATGCATATCGCTGACCTCGATGCTGGTAACCTTGGTGCTAACGGGATCGTTGGTGGTGGTATGGGAATTGCAGTAGGTGCTGCCCTTACTCAACAAATGAAAAAGACTGGTAAGATTGTCGTCTGCTTCTTTGGCGATGGTGCAACCAATGAAGGTGTCTTCCACGAAGCGGTGAATATGGCTTCTATTTGGAATCTTCCAGTAATTTTCTACTGTATCAATAACGGTTATGGAATCTCTGCTGACATCAAGAAAATGACCAATATCCAGCATATCCACGAACGTAGTGCTGCTTACGGCATTCCTGGAATGTTTATTCCTGATGGAAATAACGTTATCGATGTCTATGAAGGATTCCAAAAAGCTGTTGAACACGTCCGCTCTGGTAAAGGACCTGTCTTGATTGAAAGTGTCACCTATCGTTGGCTTGGTCACTCTTCATCTGACCCTGGTAAATACCGGACCCGTGAAGAAGTCGAAGAGTGGAAGAAGAAAAGATCCGATCGAAAACCTTCGCAAGTATCTCCTTGAAAATGAGATTGCGAGTGCAGAAGAATTGGATCAGATTCAAGAAGAAGTGAAAAGAAGCAGTTGAAGCTTCAGTGAAATTTGCGGAAGAAAGCCCATTCCCTCCACTCGAATCAGCTTTCGAAGATATTTACGCAGACTAAGGGGAGTTGAGAATTATGGAAACTAAAATTAATGTCTTTCCGCGATACCATTATCCTTGCTATGTCTGAGGAAATGCGTCGCGACGAAAAATGTATTGTTGATGGGGGAAGATGTCGGAGTTTTCGGTGGAGACTTCGGAACTTCCGTAGGAATGCTAGAGGAATTCGGTCCAGAACGTGTTCGTGATTGTCCGATTTCTGAGGCTGCGATTTCAGGTACAGCAGCTGGAGCACCATGACCGGACTTCGTCCCAATCGTTGATATGACCTTTCATGGATTTCTCGGTGATTGCCATGGATGCTATCGTCAACCAAGCTGCTAAGACTCGCTACATGTTTGGTGGAAAAGGGCAGGTGCCGATGACTGTCCGTTGTGCAGCTGGTAACGGAGTTGGATCTGCAGCTCAACACTCCCAATCTTTGGAATCATGGTTTACCCATATTCCTGGTTTAAAAGTTGTTGCTCCAGGAACTCCAGCTGATATGAAAGGACTTCTCAAGTCATCTATCCGTGACAACAACCCAGTGATCATTCTTGAATATAAATCAGAATTCAACCAAAAAGGGTGAAGTGCCTGTAGATCCTGACTATACGATTCCACTTGGTGTCGGAGAAATCAAACGTGAAGGAACGGATGTCACTGTTGTAACTCTACGGGAAAAATGCTTCGTCGCGTGATGCAAGCAGCTGAAGAATTGGCTGAAGAAGGCATCTCAGTAGAAGTAGTAGACCCACGAACTTTGGTTCCCACTTGATAAAGAGATCATCATTAACTCTGTCAAGAAAACAGGAAAAGTAGTCCTTGTCAATGACGCCCACAAAACAAGTGGTTATATCGGTGAAATTTCAGCTATTATTTCTGAATCAGAAGCATTTGATTACTTGGATGCACCTATCCGTCGTTGTGCGGGGGAAGATGTGCCAATGCCTTACGCACAAAACCTTGAAAATGCAATGATTCCAACAGTTGAAAGCATCAAAGATGCTATTCGTAAAACATACAACAAAGAATAATACAAAATTTAAATTATGTAATATATTCGTAGTTTTATCTTTCATTTTGAAATAGATAAAATGCGACATAAGTGAGTCGAATCGATTCTATTCGACGAACGAATTAGTAAGTCTACTAGGTTGACCGCCTGATAGCGGCAACCGTAGCAACTTGAGACACGTTCCGTGTCCAAGTTGCTTGTAGAGTTGAATCCGGACGGAGGACTGTGAAAAAAAGATAGATTTCCTTGTGTTCATCGAACACAGCGTCAATCTCCTATTTTTTCTTTGTCCTCTACGTCCTTGATATCTTAGTATAGAATAGGAGAGGTCATGGCTGATGATAAGCTAAGAGCGACTCCTGCGGCTAGAAAATTAGCGGATGATCTTGGGATCAACCTCTATGATGTTTCTGGTTCAGGCGCAAACGGTCGTGTCCACAAAGAAGACGTGGAAACCTATAAAGACACAAATGTGGTTCGCATTTCACCACTTGCAAAACGAATTGCTTTAGAACACAATATTGCTTGGCAAGAGATTCAAGGAACTGGTCATCGTGGTAAGATCATGAAGAAGGACGTCCTTGCTTTCCTTCCTGAAAATATTGAGAATGAGACCATTAAGTCACCTGCTGAAATCGAGAAGGTGGAGGAAGCTCCAGATAATATGACACCTTATGGTGAGATCGAGCGGATTCCGATGACACCAATGCGGAAGGTGATCGCTCAACGGATGGTGGAATCTTACTTGACAGCACCAACCTTTACTTTGAACTATGACATTGATATGTCTCAAATGTTGGCCCTTCGTAAGAAGGTTTTGGATCCAATCATGGAAGCAACTGGCAAGAAAGTCACTGTAACAGATTTGCTTTCTCTAGCAGTTGTTAAGACCTTGATGAAGCACCCATACATCAATGCGTCATTGACAGAAGATGGCAAAACCATCATCACTCATAACTATGTCAACTTAGCGATGGCGGTTGGGATGGACAATGGCTTGATGACTCCAGTTGTCTACAATGCGGAAAAGATGACCTTGTCAGAGTTGGTGGTAGCCTTCAAGGATGTTATCGGACGTACCTTGGATGGTAAGCTTGCTCCAAGTGAATTGCAAAATTCAACCTTTACCATCAGTAACTTGGGGATGTTTGGCGTTCAATCATTTGGACCGATTATCAACCAACCAAACTCTGCCATCCTTGGAGTTAGTGCAACGGTTGAAAAACCAGTGGTTGTGAATGGTGAAATTGTCATTCGTCCAATCATGAGCTTGGGCTTGACCATTGACCACCGCGTTGTCGATGGAATGGCTGGTGCCAAATTCATGAAAGACTTGAAAGCCTTGATTGAAGACCCGATTTCAATGTTGGTCTAATCAACGAGAGAGAATAGAAACAAGAAAAAGAGGAAATAAAATGGCCTTTAGAAGTTATTATGCCAAAAGCCGGCGTAGATATGACCGAAGGACAAATCGTTCAGTGGAATAAAAAAGTCGGCGAATTTGTAAAAGAAGGAGAAGTTCTCCTTGAAATCATGACAGACAAAGTCAGCATGGAGTTGGAAGCGGAAGAAGATGGTTACTTGATCGCTATCCTGAAAAGGGGATGGAGAAACTGTTCCTGTAACAGAAGTAATCGGTTATCTTGGTGAAGAAGGGGAAAACATCCCAACAGCTGGAGCAGCAGCACCAGAAGCGAGTCCAGCACCAACTGCAGCAAGTGCTTCAAACGATGACAATAAGAGCGATGATGCCTATGATATCGTAGTGATTGGTGGGGGTCCCTGCTGGTTACGTATCTGCTATTAAAGGCAGCTCAATTAGGTGGTAAGGTTGCTCTTGTTGAGAAATCTGAACTTGGTGGAACGTGCTTGAACCGCGGATGTATCCCAACCAAGACTTACCTCCACAACGCTGAAATTATTGAAAATATTGGGTCATGCAGCAAACCGTGGTATTATCATTGAAAATCCAAGTTTCTCAGTAGATATGGATAAGGTACTTTTGAAACCAAGAACAAGGTCGTAAATACCCTTTGGTTGGTGGTGTTGCAGGGCTTCTTCGTAGCTACGGAGTGGATGTTCATAAAGGGATATCGGTACCATTACGAAAGATAAGAATGTCTTGGTCAATGGTTCTGAATTGCTTGAAACGAAGAAAATCATCCTTGCTGGTGGTTCAAAAGTCAGCAAGATTAACGTTCCTGGTATGGAATCATCTCTTGTCATGACCAGTGACGATATTCTTGAAATGAATGAAGTTCCAGAAAGCCTTGTCATCATCGGTGGTGGGGTTGTCGGTATCGAACTTGGTCAAGCCTTCATGACCTTTGGTTCAAAAGTTACAGTCATCGAAATGATGGACCGGATCGTTCCAGCTATGGATGCGGAAGTATCTAAGAACCTTCGTTTGATCCTTGAACGCAAAGGTATGACCATCTTGACGGATACGAAAACTGCAAGAAATCATTGAAGAAGATGGTAAAACTCCGTATCAAGGTTGAAGGCAAAAGATGATATCATCGCGACAAAGCTCTTCTCTCAATCGGTCGTGTTCCAGACCTTGAAGGTATCGGTGAAGTCGAGTTTGAATTGGATCGTGGACGGATCAAGGTCAATGAATACATGGAAACGTCTGTTCCAGGTATCTATGCGCCAGGCGATATCAACGGTACCAAGATGTTGGCTCACGCTGCCTTCCGTATGGGTGAAGTAGCGGCTGAAAATGCTCTTAAGGGAAATCATGCTGTTGCAAAATTGAACTTGACTCCTGCAGCCATCTACACCCTTCCAGAAGTTGCAGCTGTTGGTTTGACAGAAGAACAAGCTCGTGAGAAATATGATGTCCAAATCGGTAAATTCAACTTTGCGGCGAACGGTCGTGCCATTGCATCAGATGCGGCTCAAGGATTTGTAAAAGTAATTGCAGACAAGAAATACGGTGAAGTTCTTGGGGTTCACATCATTGGTCCAGCAGCAGCTGAATTGATCAACGAAGCTTCAACCATCATTGAGATGGAAATCACTGTAGAAGAAATGCTCAAGACCATCCATGGACACCCAACCTTCTCAGAAGTGATGTACGAAGCCTTTGCGGATGTACTTGGCTTAGCTGTTCACTCACCTAAGAAGAAATAGTACTATTCTTTCAACTAAATTTTCTTAAAGTAGTACGGACGGCAGCGACCTCTCTTAGAGTTCCATGCCTAAAAATTGAGCCACTTGTCTCAATTTTTCCGAGAAATGTAACGAGTTATCGTTACATTTCTTTTTACTACTTCAGAAAATTCAAGTGAAATTCAACTATTTCTGTCTAATGCTTATCTTACTATGAGTAGGATTTATAAAACGAATTTTTGGAATTACTATGAAATACATTATCAATCATTCAAATGATACTGCTTTTTAATATTGCTTTTAGAAGAATATGCTTTTAAACACCTGTTTGGATGAGGATCAAATCTTCCTTCTTTGGATTAACAAACCATCGATTATCGTTGGTCGTCACCAAAAATACCATCGAAGAAATCAACCGTGACTATGTTCGGGAGCATGGGATTGAAGTGGTTCGTCGGATCAGTGGTGGTGGGGCTGTTTACCATGATTTGAACAACCTCAACTACACCATCATTTCAAAAAGAAGATGAAAAATAAGGCCTTTGACTTTCAAGAGCTTTTCAACTCCCTGTGATCAACACCTTGGCTCAACTTGGGAGTGAAGGCTGAATTCACGGGTCGTAACGACTTTGGAAATTGATGGTAAGAAATTCTGTGGGAAATGCTCAAGCTTATATTAATGGTCGTATCATGCACCATGGTTGCCTTCTTTTTGACGTTGATTTGTCTGTCCTTGCCAATGCTCTCAAGGTATCTAAAGACAAGTTTGAGTCCAAAGGGGTTAAATCAGTCCGTGCTCGTGTGACCAATATCATCGATGAGTTGCCAGAAAAAATCACGGTTGAAGAGTTCCGTGACCTACTTTTGGACTACATGAAGAAAGAATATCCCTGAGATGACGGAATACGTCTTCTCAGATGAAGAATTGGCTGAAATCAATCGTATCAAGGAAACCAAGTTCGGTACCTGGGATTGGAACTATGGGAAAGTCTCCTGAATACAATGTCCGTCGTGGCACTAAATTCCCTAGCGGTAAGGTTGAAATCTTCGCCAACGTCATTGAATCAAAAATCCAAGATATCAAGATTTACGGTGACTTCTTTGGTATCGAAGATGTTGCAGCAGTAGAAGAGGTTCTTCGTGGTGTCAAAATACGAACGTGAAGACGTCCTCAAAGCCCTTCAAACCATTAACCTAGGTCGTTACTTTTGCAGGGTATCACTGCAGAAGAAATTGCTGAAGCAGTGGTGGAATAAAGTAAAAGATATCCATTTAACATGGATATCTTTTATCTTAAACTTGATATTTAAATACCATGAGTGTACAATATAGAGGAAATCTGAACACAAAAAGGGGATTATATTCGATGATGAAAATTCCAGTGGAAAATCTTGGTCTATTTGAACAGTTAGATCGTATAGTAGTGGCTTTTTTTAGCAAACAACAACCTTCCAGTCCTTATGATTTGAATGTCAGTATTACACAAGAACACCTTGACCAGAAAAAGCAGGAGCTAGAACCATTAGGCTATCAAGCTGTCCAACTACCATTAGGAATGGCTTTAGATAACGTCATCCAGCAACCTCATTATGAAAACTTAATCATTGGAGGTCTTGCTCCTGAGGAAATAATCGTTAGCAAAGAAGAATTAATGCATTTGAAAGATATCGTGGATAGCTTTTGTATTATGTACGCTGCAGCGAATAACAGATTGGAAAATAGTAAAGCTTATGAATTAATGAAAGATAAGACGGTTTATTTTTATTGGTAAACTATTTACAGATTTTTCCGAAAAGGCCGGTGATGAAATTGCTTATTTAGGGATTGATCGAATAGCGAGCGATGGTACGCCATATGAAGCTGTTAAATGCTTTTTTTAACAGAAGAGAGTGCAGAGAAGTACAATGGTGAAAAAAAGACCGGTCACCCCTGCAAATCTGGCCTATCTAAAATCATTTTTGGGGAAAACCAGTCATTATTGAGCCACACCGTAATTATTGGATCGAATTTTTTTATAGAAAGTATAAAAAGAGCGGTAGACATTCATAAAAAATCTATCGCTCTTTTTGAAAACTAAATATATTACATAATTTTACGTTATGTAGTTTTCATAAACTATCCAAGGCATTTTTTTGCTCATCATTAACGATATGCGTATATAAGTCTGTAACTTGGGTGCTAGCATGTCCCAGCTGGTGGCTGACCAAAAACCTGTGATTTGGTAGCATCATAGAGACGAGTTGCTAATGTATGGCGAAGCTTTATGGGGTGTCACGCGGACTTTGAAGTCTTCTGAATACTTGGCGACCATCTTTTCAACGCTAGAAGCATCGATCCGGTTTGGAACACCTCGATACAAAGTTAAGAATAGAGCTGTATCAGTCTTTTCTGTCTTGTAACGTTTGTCTCGAATAGCGAGATATTGTTCTAGATAAGGCTTAGCAAAGGCAGCAACATTAACAGAGTCTCGTTTTCCACCTTTTCGAGTGACGTCAATGACCATCATCTTAAGATTGAGGTCACGAAGGTCCAAGTTGACTGCCTCAGATAAACGGACACCAGAGGCAAGAAGAAGTGCTATAATGGCTAAATCTCGCTCTTTATTCTTATTAAAGGAGGATAAGGCGCGATTAGAGAGTGTTTGAGGGTACTCCTGGTCGATATAGTTAAGAAAACCTTCTGTTTCATCCCCTAAAAAGAGTTTTTGCTTGATATTTTCAGCTCGAGCCGCCAGGGTTTCTTTCTTTTTCTTGGTAGCAACCTTCTTCATGACATTGCGGTAGAAATACGGTTCCCCTTGCTCGTTTTCAACTTCCTCAGTCAAATACTTATAGAGACTAGACAGTGCAGAAAGGGTGCGGTTAATGGTTGTTTGGGAAACCCCGTTTTTTGTCGTATTGGCATTGAGCAGAGGACGTTCACGTAAGTAAAGAATAAAGGATTCCATGTCTTTCTTGGTCATGTGCTCCAGAACGTCTAAAGGGATCTCGGCCATGGTGTCAGCATCCGATATACCAGAGTCTAAGACCCATGTGAAAAATCGATCGTATTCCTTTAAGTATTCGTACAAGGTTGTAAAACTGTATGGAACGGCCAGTTTTGATTGGTAATATTCTAATACATACCAGGGCATGACTTGTTTGAGTTTATCAATCCGTTCTAATAAGATCTCGCGTTTCATGTTTTTCTCCAAATCTTTCTATACTAGTAGTATAGCATAGCCAGATATATTTTTTCAAGAAAAATTATAGTTTTTTTCGGAAAGATGTTATAGGGTTCTTATAGGTTAACTGGAAAAATTTTTTTCTCGAGGTTTTAATAACCAAAAAAATTTTTTTAGAGCTAATTATTCTCAATTATGTACTTTATTTAAGTGAAACACTGGAAATTTTTTTGACTAATCTCAATTCACTGTAAAAATGTACTTTATTTAAGTGAAAACTAAAAATTGTTTTTATTTGTACACTTTTTGTAAAAAAATAGATTTGATGTATCAAATAAACCTCGTTTGTGTACCTCCTCTAAAAATGTCGTTACCTCAGATCTCTGAATCTTAAAAAGCCAGTCATGATAGATTGGCTTTTTACTTATATGGAACAAAATGCTCTCGTTTACGTCTACGACCTTTACAGATAATGCAAGGTTCCATGCTACGTTTTTTTCTAATAGAACTCTTTCCTTAATCATTTTTTTGTATCTATGATTAGGATTGTTTTTGCACTTCCACCAAACTCTAATTTGACTTTTAGCTGTTACTCTTTCTGGATTCGCAAGAAGTATATTGTTTAAATAATCCCATTCGCTCATTAGATGAGGATGTGTTTCTTTTAGATTGTTTTGAACTACAGGAATTATCCGATCCGTGCAATTTGGACAAACATTATCTGTACTAGGTGGATTGCTCTTCAGATATCGTTCTAAAACAACATTAAGTCTTTCTCTGAAATTATAATGACATGTATTGCAATGCCAAAGATAGCGTTTATTAGATTTAGTATTTAATACGATTTCTTCCGTAGAATGATTATTCTCAACATTCCACATGCTATCTAAGTCAGGATAAAGGTCTAGTAACGTGTTTAATCCCTTTAAGGGTTCTTCGTCACTACAATAAGGGCAACTATTTTTCACTTCTCGCCTTATAGGAATTGAACAAAGGTATTCGCCATGACATTTGGAACAACACCACCAATATTTTTTAGTCTCAATGTTTGTTTGTGCAAGAAAAATAGGCATTTTATGTTTTTCTTGCTCCATTCTTCAACCAAAATTGGTTCGTTGTACAACGCATTGTTTTTGAAAATACTAGTTACCCATTCACAAAAGTTTGGGCAGGTTTGGAAATTTTGATTGTCTAGTTCAGTTCTTAAAACCATTTCCTTCGGACTACATTCAAATTCGATACCACAACAAGGACAAACCCAACTTACTAAATCATTCGACTTGTACCAGTAATCATCAAGGCTACGAGTATTTTTAGCATTCCAAAAATCTTTTAGAAATCGGTGTGTTTTCTCTAGTGTATTGAATCCTTTTAGCATTTGCTGATCCTGGCAGTAAGGACAGCTGTGATTGTCCTTATTCAGGACCTTGCAAGAATATGTGCCTTCGCAGTTCATACAGTTCCACCTTACGTCTATATTTGAAAGAGCATCTACTTGACTTTCAGCTATTTCATTCTCAGGAGACCATTCATCCAAGTGCTGTGAGTGCAAAAATGAAAGAGGAGAGGTCAGCATCTTTTCTGCTATTGGTTTGTTGAATGAAGCATGACACTTTGTACAGTAGTTACCCGTCCTTTTTATTCGTGAAAACAGCCTATCTATTGATAGTTCAAATTCATGCTGACAAGTATCACACTTCCAATGGTGAGGTAGGGTAACATTTTCGTTTAGTTTTAAATCCTTAAACTTTTTTTGATTGAGTTCGTCATGGTAAATTTTCGTAAGATTAGGATAAACTTCATGATAAAAATAGTGATAAGACCATTCATTACAATCAATATGAAAGAGCTCTCCCTCTTCTGAATGGAATAATTTGGGATTCATGGCAGCGCCTCTCCAGATAACTTGACATGTAGGGCATTTAAACTGAAAAACTCGTTTTGAGTTAAACTTCTCCTTGCTCAACTTTTCCTTAATCGTATCTATATCCTCGTGATGGAAGTCAAGATAGCATATTAAATCAGGGAACATCTTGAGAATGCTATTTTTCTCTTTTTTTAAAAACTTTTCCCGTGTTGCAACAAGGGCAAAACTGTTTTCTTCTACAACAAGTTTTAAACACGTCATTAATTCGCGCTTCCCAACTGTAAGAACAGTGTGAACAAAGCCAATGAGCATACTGAACACTCGTGACTTTTGTTAGTTCGATATCCAATTTATTTCGCTCAAAGTCCCAATACATCAGCAACTCAGGTATTTCCTTAATTGATTGAACCATTGTTTGTTTTTCTTTCTTTCTTAGTATTTTTGTGGCGTTATCCAACATATTTTTTTAATGTTAACAACCTTGCTTTTTGCTTCCTGATTGACTTATCGTTTCTTTGCTAAAAGCGATCTCTGTGTCAGCTGTAATAATCTGACTTGCTAAAAACTTGTCTGTGATGACTTTGGTGTCATATTTTAACAACCCTTCTTCCCTGAGAAGTTCATTTGCAACTTCAGGATAGACAGATGTTTTTCAGAATAGACCGTAGCTTCACTACTTCATCCTGGAGCTCTTTCATCTCTTTTTCTTCATTTTCTGCTTTTTCAATCTTTAACTCTACTTTCTTGATTTTTTCTCTTAGCATATCTGCCTCATCTTTAAATTGTAAAGCAACTTTTACAATTCGTTTGTAATGCCGATTTAATTCCATCAACGCTGCTTTCATGGCTCTTGGGGTACGGTTAGTTCTCATAAAGTTTTCTACATCTAAGGTTTTGTAGGTAATAATAGTTTGGAAATCTTCATCATCACTCTGTGCTTTTAAATCTTCCAGCAAAGCTCTGAACGCCTTGTTCCGTCTGATGGTAGTATCTGCAACCTTTGAATACCCATTTGTTCTTAAGTGTTCACCGAACTGAGGTAGTTTAAAAAGTTTGATGTTACTGTTACACTTCTCCTCTAAATAATGTTCAAACATCTCAATCAATTCTTCGTCAGATATTAGTTTATTCCTTGCCATAGCTTTCCTTCCTATTGACTTGTTGCAGCTAGGTATTCTTGGTATGAGTGGCTTACAGTGCTCAGTTTCAAGAGAGCTTCACCAATTTCTTCTACATGTCCTTTGCCTTGTCGCACTCGTTTAATAGCTTGATCAACCATCATAGCTTCCTGATCAACCGATTTCTTGAAGGATTTGTCCATTGAGAAGTAATCTTTCCCTGCTTTTCGATAAAAAGGACAACTAGTACAAGCGCCTAGTTCTGCGTGGCTACTAATGACCTTTAAACAGTCTGAAAAATCGCTCTGCGCATAACGAGGAGAGTAACAGCGCCCTTTGTTATTTAATTCCACATAAGCTTTTCCGATAGTATATTTACGTTGTGTTTTACTAATCTCGTAGGTAGTTTGTGAATTGGTGAGCTTTCGATAGACCTGATAGCTCCGACATTCTATAAACTGGCTGAGATTAGAGAAATAATGAGATGAGGTCGTCACATTATCATGTCCAGCGAGAAGCATGGCTGTCACAGGGCTACTTCCTTCAGCAATCAGGTTAATCATGGCAATATGTCGTGTATCACCAATGTGGATGAAATTAATTTCATTGTCCTTCAATTGATTAGGCGGATTGAGGTAGTGAACTTGATAGCCGTATTGTTCAGAGACGACTTCATTGAAAAAGTATTTGAGAATGGTATTCAGATTGGTATAGGTCAAAAAACGGTTGTTTACCCCCGTTCTCCTCTCCCACCGTTTGTAGTGGGTTTCCGTCACAAATAGGGTGTCAAGTTTTGTTGAGGCTAATCCTTTGGTTAAATCTAAATAATGCTGGATAGTTAAAGCTAACTTTTCAGGAATTTCATAGGTGGTCAAGTAATAGTCTTCTGCTATCTTGTGCGAGACACCTTTTTCCTTTCCTTTGAGATTGTTCCGTCGTAAGGTTAGGTAGTATTTGTCATTCTTTTTAAACAAACAATCTCTCTGGGTCAACAGGAACTCCCGAGGACGTAAGGGAACCACGGCTGTAATTTGCCACCAGAGGTACAAAGGGTAGTAAAACAGTCGCTCTTCATCAGGTAGTTGTTGCTCCTAGTAATCCTTTAAAATATCGTTGAAGACAAAATAAGACTGGAACTGAGCTAGTTGCCGTTGTTGGCGTGGCTTCAGCTCGTACTGGATCGTAATCAAATTATCTAGTTGCTCCAGAAACTGGTTCAAAATAAGTGTTTCATAACAAGGAAGACTAGAGAAAAAGTCAATGCATAGGGTTGGTGACGTAATTTTAATATTATAGACATCTTCTAGTATATTCTGCTTGGTCTCTTTGACCAGTCGTTTGATGTCACGCAAAAAACTTTGCAGAGATATCAGCACATGTTGATCCATTGATAAGACAATAAAGCTTTTTAGGTAGTCCACAAAGGTTTCGTACTCTATGCCAAATAGGGATTCATACACCCTCTTGTATTGAAAACGATTGATGTTAAAAAGAAAGCTGATATTAGCATATTCGTTGGTTGTCTGCCATTTGTAGGCTTCAAAATCAAGGGTTAAGATAATTCCCTTTTCAACATAGTCATGAAAGTAATCCTTTGCCTGATGTACTATGACATCATCAAAATCAGCAATTGTTTTAATACTTCGAAATAATTTAGCTTGATGGTTCAACTGACTAGCTCCTTTATAATTTCTTCGTAGTCACATAGCACCTCTTCCCCCGTACTGGTCAGATAAGACTTGTAGCATTTCTGTTAAACAGGGTTTCAGCTGGTGCTCTAAAATAGCACGAATTTTCCCTTTCTCCAAGTCATTTTGCACTTCACCATATTGTCTATTCAGCCGATTAAACTCTCCGATTAAGAGTAACAAGGTTGAGGTTGTCTGTAACTCGTAGGTACAACCTACACAGTGTTTTCTATCATCATAAGGACAAATCTTTCCTAGAGCTGATAAGAGACACATACTCTCAGCTTGCTTTGAAAAAGCCTCGCCATTTCCGATGCGATGACAAACCGTTAGAAGTTGGTTGGGGCTCATTTGTTCTTCAACAACAACTTGTAGAGCCTTCTGAGATCTGGTATCTGCTCGAATGCTAAGTTCCAAGGTTTTTTCAATCTCAGCAGGAGATAGGTCCAATTCTTTAATCATTTGGGTTTGCTGGCTAGGGCTCAACTCTTTGTATTTCCCTCTCGTTACAATCGTTAACAACATGGACGGTACCATTGACAAGACACCTCGTTCAAAGAGTTCCTTAGCGACCATTTCGGGCTGTAATTGTCCCAATTGAGCATCTTTGAGGTAAGCTGTGGTGGTTTGTGCAAACTCATCATACGAACCTTTGTGGCTTCGTGCTAGGGCTGCTAGAAAGTAACCTTTGATGTTCAGTTCGGATTTTTCTTCTAAAACATCATCAGCTAACATAGCAACAGCTTGTAAATAGGACTTATTAGCTGATCGACTGCTAAAATCCCTCTCTAGGAAAAACTCCCCAATTTCCTCGCCCATATAACGGCTAATTCGCTCGTAATCAGCGATTTTACGAATAAGGGGACTATCGGACCTCGATTGCTGTTCCAGCTGATAATGAGCCTCACACACGGCTAAAAGAGTGCCAATCAAGACCTGACAGCTTTCTGGAACATGGAACTTCAACTGACTGACATTTGAAGCTCTTTTGGTCTTGTTAGGAGTAATACTGAGATAGGTCAAGCGGGTCGTGATACTGAGCAAGGTTCTTCTTGCTTCGCCACTTTCCCAAGTACCCTCTTTGACAGCAGTTAATACAGCTTCGGGATCTCTTGGTAATTGTGGGTGTCCAATTCTTTCTAAGTCTGTCGTTCTAAGGGCACAAATAAAATGGAGGGCTAGATAAAACCATGTATCTGCGTAGTCTTTGGAGGTAGCTGCTTGAACTAGCATCTTATTGTCTTGGATGTAATTATCGTTAAAGAGATAAAACATCAACTCTAAGTAATCATCTAACTCATAGGCCCCATCTTTATCTTCCAATGTATAGCGACTAGTCATCTCATAGGTATTACGATAGTGTGTAACTCCTTTTTGTAAAAGCCAAGATGCAAAAGACATACAGTCATCTCCGTGGTTCTTGCTGAGTGTTTCTGTCGCCTGCTCAATCAGTTTCTCTAACTCTTTATCGCTGTATAGAAACAGGTCCTTGGTTAGATAATAAGCTAGAAAATCCTGTAGGTAGAATTGGCTAGTCTCATCTAGATTGCTGTCCTTCACATACTGCTTGAAGTATTCTTCTGTGGCTGGGTATCTTTGTTTTAAAATAGTTGAGATAGATTGTATGCCTGGTTGCGCTGATAGATATTCTACTACCTTATCTCTCAGAATTACTGCATTTACTTCTGACACGGTGAAATCGCTCTTATTAATGGAAATGCAGAACCAAGAATTGTCTAGAAGGAATTGACTTACCTTTTCTCTGACCGCTGGTGTATCTTTGTCTAAGTCAAACAATACTCCTTCAAGAACTTCTTTTACTAAAATACTCATTCTTAACCTCCTTTGCCAAATAAGTCATCCGCTCTCCAACTCATATAATCAAAAACACCATTATTAACTTGGCCATATTGTTTTACGATTTCACCTTTATTTTGTAGGTAAACCCAAGCACTCTCAGGTGATTTGTCACCCCTTGCTGACATAAGCTCACTGATTTCAGCAACCCCAGATAAGACCAACTGTGTTGTGTACCAGTGTCTGAAAATATGTGGGGAAATATTATGTTCCTGCAAAAGTTGACCGAAGAAAATAACCTCTGCATCATCGGACTTTAAGAAGATTGGGATCATTTCTTCGCGAATAATCTTACGGAATCGTTGATAGTATACGTCGTATGACAATGCTTTCCCTTGCCTGTTAAGATTTAATGGTCCATAGTCCTTCTCATACTTCTTACCTTCCAGATAAGTCATATAGTCATTATAGGTGTCTAAAAAGACCTCCAAGAAGATATAAGGTACAGATTGGAGTCTTTCCTTTTTAATCCGTCCAGTTGGCTTTAAATCGCTCCTAAGAGGCACTTCTTTTCGAAGATCGATTTCAATCTTAAATACTTGTCCATCACTTTGGTGGAATAAAATACCCGCCCCTAAAGGACTATCTTCACGTCTTACGTTACAAGCCTCCGATGGTCTTAAACCAACAAAGGCTCCCAAAGCAACAACCATGAGTAGATCTTTATGATAGTGTGCAATGTGAGAAAACAACATCTCAAAAGCACTATTTGGCATATCACGAAAAATCGCTTTATCAGTGTTGCTATCATCCACATAGATTTCAAAATTTGGTTCTTTACGCTTTACAACTCGTCCTCTACTATTCGTAAAAGTTGTCGTAGAATACAATTCTTCTGCTTTTAACTTTGCCTTTCCCTTTCGCTCACTTAAATAAAGAGTTAAGAAGTCAAGAACTGCATTTACGCATTTTTCAACGGTACTTTTCTTTCTTTTTCCGCTATCCCCTGGTAACTGAGATAATCCATAAAGCGTAAAAAACTCTCTAACCATCTCAAGTGTAAGTTGATCTACACTTTTAAGTCCAAGAGTACCAAATATGAAATTAAGAAACTTAACAACGTAAGAAAAGCGTTTATTCCCATCATCTGAGATCGACTTGATTCTTGTTTATCTAGCTGCTTTAGGTGGTAATAATAGGTTGAACGAGCAAGCTTAATAATTTTTAGAAGAATCTCTAAAGGAAACTCTGTTACCAATCCTCGGATAATTTCCGTTTTTCTTCTTGCTCCTTTTCGTCCCTCAATCGGAGTTCTCTCAACTTTTTTAGAATGGCATTCTCCGCTCTCAAGTACTCATTTTCTGCTTGAAGACGTTCTAATTCTGTCATCTCTTCAGGTCTCTTATTTGGCTTACGTCCCATTTTAGGCGTTCTCCCTCTTGTTTTCTCAACAATAGTATACCCGTTTTTCTTATATTGCGCTATCCAATTATGCAACATTCCAACACTTGGAAGAGCATAATCTAGAGATACATTTATTTGTGAACGACCTTCAAGCAGAACTTTATCAATGATTTCTCGTTTTAATTTAGGAGGATAATATCGATTCTTCCCCTTTTTGACGAACTCTATACCGTAACGATCAATCAATTTAATCATGTACTTAAGATTAGGAATATTTATCCCGAATATATTTGAAAGCTCTTTGAAGCTTCGCCCTTGTTTTCTAAGTTCATAGATCTGAACTTTATCCTTATAAGTCAATTTCATATAAAAACACCCCCAAAAGTTAGATTTTTTTCTGTCTAACTTTTTGGGGTGCAGTTCATTTTAGTTCCAGCAATGGCCTTTTTTTAGAATGTTCTATCGCATTGCGAATGACATTTAAAACTGCCCTTTCAAGAAGTTTCAAATCTACATTCATGATTCTGTGTTCCACTTGAATACTTTCTTTGATCGTAAGAGAATTCGTGTCTGCAATCTCACGAGCAGCTTCTTGAATACTCGCTGTAACATCTTCTACAGAAATCTCTTGTAGCAAACCATCTTCCCACCAATCAGAATGTCCTACTAAAGTCAGTGTCTGTGCATACTCAGAAATCCGGCCGGAATTTTTTTCAAAATATAATCCACATACATTTTCTGTTCACTTGTCAAAAGGCGTATTCTTCAGCAATTCTGCATTGCCTTGCACAATAGAAATAGGCGTTTTTAGATCGTGTGTTAGAGCAGATATTTGATTCCTTCGATTTTCTTCCTGCACCCAATTTTCCTTTAAAGAATTGCCTAGTGCAGCTTTCATTTCGTCCATACTACATAGGACATGACTAAATTCCTTGATATTTGAACTGCCAATTTCAAAATCAAGATTTTGTTTGGCAATTTCTTCTGATGCAATCAACATTGGAACAAGCTGCTTCGATAACCTCTTAGCCCAAACAAAAGTAATGAAAACAATACTGGTAAAACTAAATACTATCAGCAAGATACCGAAAACCGTATTGAGTTTCGGAAAGTATCGCTCCATCCACGAATTGACATATTGAGGTTCAAGGGAGTATTGAACTATCAAATAACCATCTATCCTTTTTGATTTCCATAAATGCGGATGAGGCAGTAGAATATACTTCCCGATTATGAAACTGTAATGCTTTTTTTCTTTTTAAGACTTGATCCATATCCGAATCCATCACCTGTCCATCCTCAGAAAGAAGTAAAAATTTTGTATTATACGGTAGTACAGAGGAGTCAAAAGGATTGGATTGCGATAGAACTGTCTTGCTCTCCAATATCTGCTTTTTTCCATGTGATCTGCTGGAAGCACAAAACTGGAGACAGAAAACAGGAAAAAGGAAAGTACGGCCAATCCTAGTGCCAGCAAAAGCCCACCACCTACACTTACTAGATATTGAAAGAAAACAAATTTCAATGATTTGCCCTTATGATTTATTCCCATTTATATCCAATCCCCATACAGTCGCAATCGGAGACTCACCAAACTGTTGGAACTTTGCTCTGATATTCTTAATATGCTCCGAAACAGCGGAAGGAGATCCAATCCCATCGAATCCGAAAACCATCTCGTAAATTTGTTCTCTGGAAAAAACTTGTCCTTTTCGCTTAGCTAAAAGCTCAGAAATCTGATATTCCGACTTTGTAAACGACATTTTTATATCCTTTACGTAGATTTCGTTTGCAGATAGGTCAAAACGAATATTACCCAGATGTAAGCTGGAGTGCCTTTCTCTTTTTTCCCTGCGAAGATGAGCTTGAACTCTTGCGAGTAATTCGTTCATTCCAAATGGTTTCGTAATATAATCATCTCCACCACTTACTAACCCTTCAACAATATCAGACTCTAATGACTTTGCTGTTAAAAACAAAATCGGACAATCTACCATGCTGCGAATTTGCTTGCAATAAGAAATTCCATCTAAATCAGGCATCATAATGTCTAATAAGATCAAATCATAGCTAGCCAGCTTACGCTGATCAATCTGAGCAGGGCTTAGACAGCAGTCAACAAGATATGACTGCAGTCCGCAATACATTTTTTAACGAGTTCAAGCATATCCGGATCATCATCTACCACTAGAATTCTTGTCATATCCCATCCTCCTTCCTACTAAAATTTATTCATTGATTGTTCTACCATTCCACCATTTAAACCAAGCCAGTGATCCAATCATCAATACAAGCAACATTGGAATTGCAACATAAGACCATTTTATCAACTCCATGTACATCAAGCTTTGATCGGTCATTTGTTTAGACAAAAGAAAGGTGGAAGTCAATCTTGTTGGCCAAGCACAAGGTAAGAAATACCAGATTTTATCGCCTAGTCCTGTCATGCAAAGAAATGCAAGTAACATCTCAATAAATCCAAGACCAATAGAAGCACTCCCACTTATTGCAAGGGACAACCATAAGTGAATGAGATATACCGAAATGATCCCTACAAAGAGCAAAAGAATTTCTGCAACCCCATCGGCTAAGGTTTGGTTTCCAAATAACAGTGTAAATATTCCAATCGACAATGTGATTGCTACAAAACTTCCAAGCAGCAGCACACTGAGTTTACCTAAATACGATTGACTTCTTCGTTTTGTTCCTGCAAGCAAAACTTGAAATCGACCAGCTTCAAATTCCATATCAATCATTTTTGCTGTAAGCAATCCAATAATTGTTGGCAAAAGTCCACCTAAAATTGAAGCATAGCTTTGATAAATATCTGCAATCGAAAAATTTTTTAGGGTAGTTACCTTAGCAGCTCCCCAAAATAGAAGTGCATAAATAATTGGCAGTAGAATATGAATCCAAGGAACCCATGTATGTTTTAACTTATATAGTTCTGATTTTATCACATTCATTTACTTCACCTCAATCCTTGAAAACCACTTGGCAGTAATCATTGTAATTAGCCCGAACAAGACAACTGAAGAGATAACAGGAATAAGAATGGAAGTATTTTCAATAAGTGGATGATTGGCGGTTACCGGAAGCCCATTTGGTAACACCTTAAGAATCGGAATCATCAATCGAATTCCCCATGTATATGGACATAGCATCCATAAAGAAGAATCTGCAAAAACGACTCCTAAACCTAATCCGATGATGACATTACTTGCTACACCAACAATAAACCCCAGTTTTTTCACCAAGAAAAAGCAAAATGGAATTTGCCATAGATAAGTAATCACAAGCAGCACACTTGCACTGAACAAAGTAGGGAATACATAACTTGATGTAAGTTGTTTTCCTACTGCAAATTGAAGAATATAAACTGCAAATAGATGAACCAAAGCAGCAACCACAATGTACAAAAGCGCTGTTAAAACCTTTGCAATCCACACCTTCGTTAAACTTACGGGAAGCGAATAGATTGCTTGATACTTTAACTTTTTATCTTCTTTTCTATGCATTAAACCTGGAATCAAGGCGAAGGTTACAGGCATGATCATCGCATACCACCAATTAAATGCATTGATTGTAAAAATATGATTGCATTAAAACAAAAGAAAACAATACCGTAACTAGAGGAAGAATAAGCATTAGTTTCTTTTAAATTACTATGCTTATGTTTTTAGATTTTTCAGCAAGCATATATTTATAAAGCATGTTCGTTTTTCCTCCTTCCCTTCTTCTTTACAACATTCATGAATAATTCTTCAAGGTTTTTCCTGATGGTTGATTGCATTTTGATATTCCAAACGCCCATTGTTTATAATCCCAATGTGGTCTGCAATTTGCTCAACTTCCGCCAGAATATGACTAGATAGGATAACGGTAATTCCCTGTTCAGGAAAACTTTTTATTAAATCCCGTAATTCTTGAATCCCCAATGGATCTAGCCCATTTGTTGGTTCATCCAAAATAAGCAAGCGTGGATGATTTAATAATGCAATTGCTATACCTAATCTCTGCTTCATTCCGATAGAGAACTGCCCTCTTTTCTTTTTTCCAGTATTCTTTAAATCAACGATTTCAAGCACTTCTTTGATTCTGGAATCCGGCAGTCCAAGAAGTAATGTTCTTACCTTTAAATTTTCCCACGCTGTCAGATTGTCATAAAGAGGGGGCATTTCAATTAACGCACCTATCTTTTCTAAATCTGCTCTGCTCCATGGCTTTATCCTCAAATAAAATTTCACCGGAAGTCTTATGAAGCATTCCTGTAATCATTTTTAAAGTCGTAGATTTACCGGAACCATTGGGTCCCAATAATCCATATACTGAGTAATCTGTAGGGAAAGATTAGCAACTGCTTTTTGTCTGCCAAATTTTTTGTCAGTTCCTTTGTTTCTAAAATATATCTATTCATTATGAAATCCTCCTTTTAATGAAAATATAAAACATAATTTTAAGGATTTCATAAGGATGGAAGTGATTTTGCAAGAATTTGTTTAAAGTACATCTCCTTTAGTAACGACTTAAATTTTTATGTTCTTGAGATACTCAAAAAGAGATGCAGCTCCCTATATTTTTTTCTAGTGCTTAACTCATAAAAAAATGGACAGCTCATACCGTCCACATTACGTAGCTGTTCTTGGTTCTGCCATTCATATATATTTATTTAAACGGTAATTCATATACGGAATTACCCTGCTCTGAGCCTCCAAAAGTAACAACCACAGAATTCATCTTCCACTCAACTCTATACCATCCATATCCGCCATCATCAGCAACATCTACATAAAAGTCCGAAGGCCCAAATACTTTATAATGAGCATTACCAAAAGGCCAATCTGGTTCTCCAATTTCATATATATGATGCTTTGACTGCCATCTTCTGATGATTCACGGTAAACTTCCTTAGTTTTCCATTATTTTTGAAAAATGAATATTTCCATACCAAAAACTACTAGCAATACAAGTGTTTCTATGATTAGCAAAAACCACTAAAAATGTTCTTTCTCATTTTGGTGGTTCCCTTTCTATGAGAGCTAATTTAAGGAAGGATTATATCTGCGTTTCTAAATAAACGATTGTTTCCCGTCTCCTCCCACAATCTCTGCCAGCTCATCTACACCTTCCTTCTTATATTTTCTGATCATTACCTCTTGATATAGAAAAAGCAACAAACAGGAACGTCATTATAACCATATTTACTCTAAATATCTAAAAACTCATAAGGCTTTTCCGAAAGAGAAGATTCGCAGCACTCGGCAAGATACGCATCCTTCTCCTTTAGGCTCTCTATGTCCGGATATACGTTTAACACTCTGTCACCCAGATTCCAAAAATCATGTGACCAAGACTGCGGGTTTTCCCATACGTGTGGATTCCCTTTCGCCCAATTAGGAAGCTCCTTGCGAACCTTGGTTGCCACTGCAAGCTGTCCTTTGCAGTTTTATAAATCGTGTCAATCCTTATTCCACCGTCTACCGGACGTTCTACACGAGTAATCTCCATACCATAGAACATTACCTTTCTTCTTACCCCTTTTTCATAGAGGTTTAACTCAATCTTATCATATCCTTCGCTTTTGTTGCGTTGAACACTTAGAAAGTCCTGAAGTGCTTGTATCACAGCAGCAGAAATACTTCCGGCGTACTTGGCAGCATCATCAAATAGGTGTAGATCTGCTTCTGCAACATAAATATTTTTTGTGACCATAACCATACCTCCTTATTTTTGTAACTTGTATCTGAAGTTTAGTATCTATATGATTATGAAACATAATTATAACCATATAGAGGTATTTTGTCAAGATAGACTGTCTTTCCATCATTATGATGTTGAAGGCTGTGATTCTTCACTGATACTGGGAGCCTAATCTCAAAATGCGATATATAAAGTTCTTCGTTTTTGCACTAAAAAATAGAGGATGATTCTGCAACCATCCCCCATTACTGTAATAAAGTACTTCCTCAAATAGTAATAGAAAAATAAAAGATTACCTTCCTACGCAAAAAAATTCCTCTTGAAAAATTAAAAAGAATCGATGACAAAAATGATAAAGTGAAAATAATTTCTACTCGCTCCTTTGCAAAATGGTACGAAGCCATTGAAGGTTTACGAGATTATAAGTATTGTTATGAAGTTAATAACACTAGGAATTTTTCACTAAACCCAGCTCAGATATATAAAGTACATAGAGAGTCTGTTGAAGATAAGTTAAAAAGCATAATTTTTAATAATACAAAAAGAATCGACTGATTCTTTTTTTAGATTAAAAGAAGTAAAATTACTTATTCAATAACAAGGTTTATTGCTATTGGTTATTTGTTTTTAAAGATTGTTGCATATTTAGTATTTTTATTTTTTAGGCTAACTTTTTGTTCCTTTAACGCCTTATCGAGCCACCTAGTATCTTTTACTATCCTGATTTAGGGTAAACCGTCTTAAAAAAATTTTTAGCTGTGTTTCAAAAATTCCAATTCATTGTTGATGTAATATTGATTTTTATCAAAATACGATATTGCTTTTAGAAGCGTCTATTGTTCCAAAAATATAATAGAGAATAATAACTTCCGCAAATGTAAAAGGTATAACTTCATCATCATATTGCAAAAAGGCTTTTATACGGTCCTTTGTATTTTGTATCATCAGTGACTAAACAGCACGTACCTAGTGTTTTTGCTAAAGCGATAGCATGTGCCTCGCCTTTATCCCCCACATTATACATCATTTCTTGAACTTTAGCGTGTCCTTCAAAAAAATCTGGAAAATTCTTCTCTAGCCATTTTTTTCCTGTGAAAATAATTCCAGCTTCCCTGCTTGAATATCTAAGTTTACATTAGGGAGAATATCTTGCCCATGGTTTTTTAATTCAATTAAATAGACTTGGTCACAAATATAGATAGAATCAAAATACCCAAAAAGAATATTTTGACATCCTGCTCTATAAAAAAATGAATAATAGTATTTGTATCCAGTGAAGCGTTCAATCACTCTAATCCTCCAATTAAATCATCCAAATTTATATCCTCTGCATCATCTTCCTGACTAAAAAGCATTATTTTGTTCAATTTCATCCTCAAAAATCTTCAAGTGAAAGATGATAATATCCTAAAACTTTTTTCCAATGTTTCTTTCGGCATTGCCCCATTATTAAAGTTATAGATTGCATACTGTGAGTACTCTTCAGGAATGACTATTTCCTCGCTAGGACGATTTAAAGCAGAACCACCATCAACTGATTTAATAAGATTCCCTACTTTGGCTTCTACTTTAGCAACATTTAATAACGTTTTTTTATGTTCATCAATGAACTGCAAAACCATATAATCTATTAACTACCATGTCAAAGCTAACGTTAAACTCCACCATCATTTTTGCTATATCTCTTGCTGAAATATTTTCACTATCCTCAATTTCGAAATAAATATAACCTTCCACTTTTTCTTGTGGCATCAATAGGCAAGCTGCAAAATAATTTGCTTCGTGTTCTTTTTCATCAACGTCTGAATCTGAAAAAGTTGAATTATTATCAAAAAAAGCTTCCATATTTTCAAAATGGAGAACAGCATGGCCAATTTCATGAGCAAGTGTAAAAATTTCCCTTGAAAGACGAATACTTGTATTCGTAAAAATAATAGTATCATTGTCTCTTTTTAATGTAAAACCAAGATCTGCATCCTCACCCATAGGATAGCGAAAAAGCTTGATGTTAAAAATTTTTTACAGTCTCTGAAGAGATTTACAATACCATACCTTGTCGTGGTACACTGTCTCTCGATCTCATTTGCCTTCCTTCGGATCTCTTTTTCTCGTAATTTATTCATTTAGTTACCTACTCCTTATCCTGATAAGTTAATTTTTCATACAAACGCTTGTTTGCATAGAATAAATCAATCATATAGAGCATGTCACGTGTTGATTTTTTTTGTTCTCCTGATCTATAAGCTACAGATACTTCTTGATCAAGTACTTTTGTAATATCCTTAACAGTGACATCAAAAGCATCAGCAAGTTTTACAAGAATTTCTAATGTTACACTATTAATGCCGTTTTCAATTCGAGCATATTTTTGTCTACTTATTCCAATTCTTTCAGCTACTTGTTCTTGAGAAAAAGATTTAGCGCTTCTTAACTCTGCTATTCTGTTACCAATTTGTTTATTCATCTCCTATACCCTTATATTTCCTTTCTAACCTTATTTTTATCACGATAACAACTCATTTTTTCAAGATACTTTGTCACAAAAACTATAACTTTCTGTTTTCATTTGCTCAAAATAACAAGAAAGTTCAAAGTTTTATTGACTATTAATATTCTGTAACTTACCTCAATAGGAACATAAATAAGCTGCAAAAATGTACAATTGAACTCACCACTTCTTCTGCTATTGCTTGAGTATAAAATGTACAAATCAATTCCTTTAGATTAGAGAATATTATGTACTAGAAAACATACAAAAATACCACTCCATAATAATGTATAAAACAAAAATAAAGTACACTTTTTAACGAATGTACTTTATGCTTCTAATTCAGTTGTATCAATAGTTTAGCTCTAGTTTAGTTAATTGTACATAAATTTTTTAGTTTTTCTTTTAGAGTGTTTTTACTTTGTTTGATTTTTAGTATTCTCTAGTATATCTTTTAATCTAACAAAATGCTCCTGTTTTCTTCTTAAACCCTTTGCAAATTGGGCAACTTATTAATGAGCGCTTTTTATACTTAATTTTTTCATTAATTTTAAGTTTGTATCTATGATTTGAGTTTTTCCTTACATATCCACTATACATTAGTATTACTTAATTCAGTTATTTCAGTTGGATTTGCTAATAAAATATTATTAAGATAATCCCATTCTTTTTAATATTTCTTGTAATGTGGTAGACTAGATATGAATTTTGATGGACGATAATTAGGTCAGACAAAAAGGTTACATATGGAAAAATTAGTTTTTATCGGAATGCTAGTTTTCTTGGCAGTTGTGTTTATTGGAATATTGTTTTGGCTATGTTATAGAATGAAGAACACCTTTGAGAACGGTGTTCCAGTGTACGATGCCCCAGCAACAATCAGACTAGAACGAGTAAGCTAAGCTGTAGGAGAGTATGCAGTCACATAGTTTTAATACTAATTAGCGCTGTAATTGCCTTTTAAGGTCATGGGCATGTTCCCGTCATGGGCGGCGCCAATTGGTGCTGCTATAATCACGCCTTCTATAATGGCGCTTTTCAATGCACGAAGGAGAACCGGGAAATCTTGGATAGGTATCGTTGCAGTGCTTATGATATTCGTGTTTTTTTGATGTTTGATATATAATTATAGGTCTACCTGATAACGCACCTCCACTTAAAAATTGACAGAACTGAAATTCATCTTACAGAGACTAAGATTTTCGGATTTGATAGACCAGGGTTTGAAAATCTATGTGTCAAATGGTAGACATGATTATCCTAATTATAATGAGCTTTTTGACAACGGGAAGCTATTCTAAATACCAAGGAGCTGGGGTTAGCGTACCAAACGGCTTTTAAGTCATATGACTCAGCAGTTACATGATCTACCTATCTTCTTGTAAAGAAGAATATAGTTCTCGATGTATAGGTGTTTACGGAGATAAGAGGAAGAGTACGGAGCTGAAGGACTGTGAAGTTACGCAGGTTTGCTTTCGATTCTGAGTGCACAGCTGTTGCCAAAAAAATATGGAATTTCATATAATATAGATGGTATAGATTTGCTAAAGAAGTTTGACGAAAACGAGTTCACGAAAGTATTTGGGAAAAAAATATGGCTGACTCCAAGCTGAGCCAAGAGATGAATATTTGGGTCATTATGGCGTGCAGTGGGGAGCAGGTAACAATGAATTTTTGGAATCATTATTTTATGAATTTAGACCCTTGATTCGAATAATGATATAGTTAATTTTAATTTTAGTTCTAATATTGCAGCAGAGCGATAGAAGAATTTGCAGGGATAATTAGGCAAAATGAAAAAGAAAAAAAGTACTAAGTAAGACAAAAGTATGCTATTTATCTTCTGATGGTCCACCTTATATGCATACTTTTCACTATAAGCAAAATAATGATACCTTCATGGGGTCACTGGTTAGAGACGACACGCTTTCTTTGGACAAGCTTTCCTGCCTATGTATGCGTGTTAATAGCCATTCTCCCAATGGTATGCTTTTGGCCATATTTGATTAGTGCAGATTTTAAGCCGGGCACAGCAAAGACTTTGCTTGCGACTTTTGGTCTAATAGTAGGTAACGTGACTCTGATTTTGATATATACGACTATTTTTGCACAAGGTATTATAGGTATAAAAAAACCCTTTATAGGATTTTTATTTATTGCTCAAGTAGCTAGTCATATTCTTCAAATGCTGGAACCTCTGAGTGATCCTTCTTGATTGATTCGGTGCTTCTAAACAAGAATCCTTGTGGGTGTCTCCTTGAAAGAAGTCGGTTTAATCGACTGTCAAGGCAGTTGCTTTAGTTAGTCCAAATTATTCGCCAAGCCATAAATACTCAAATTTCTCCCAATAACATTGTCATCATAGATAGTTTCCTCTTATCACTTTGTCAACCAGTCCGTAAACCATAGAGCACATGTTTTTAATGAACTAGCTGACATTGGTTACAATCCGTCTAAGCACCTTTTGGTTCTTTAGATTCAGTACATATGCTGGCCGTCACCCCTATCAGGCTATATTCTGAATTATGTTGTAACGCCTGCCTCAGTACATGATATTAGGGCAGTTGATGACTTACTAGAAAATTGTTGTCAACCCTATGTTTTAGCTGATTTAGCTTATCTTAGCTATGAACTCAGAGAACAGTTGAAACAGAAAGGTTACCATCTTTGGACGCCTTTACGTCAAAATATGGCAAGAGCTAAAACAACATAATCATTGGAAACCAATGGCTATGAGACGGACTATTGAAACTCGATTTTCAGAACTTTGTGCTTTTTTGATGTCGAACAAACACTAGCTAGAGGCTTAACAGGATTGCAGTTGAGAATGGAGCAAATTGTACTGACTTATAATCTGAGATACTTTGAGATTAACTAGCACCACGAGTAAAAATCTATATCTTACTATCAATAAGACCTTAAAATGAGTAGCAAAAATGTACAATTGAACCACTACTTCTTCTGCATCTATTAAAGTAAAAATGTACAAATCAATTCCTTAAATCAGATGATGTTATGAACTAGAAAATATACAAAATAACACTTCAAAATAATGTACAAAAATAAAAAAATAAAGT
>BNJU01002304.1_pt1 | contig 94009 bp, 86 predicted proteins | sample 8539281 | NCBI WGS metagenome assembly BNJU01 (sample SAMD00202456, study PRJDB9452) | human saliva metagenome | isolation source: human saliva | place: Japan
GTTCGATTCCCCGCATCTCACTCCAGGGGGAAGTGTTGAACTCTCGCTTTCGAGCGAAGGTTCGCACTTCCCCCGCTCTATGCCCGCTGATCTGGCGGGGCGTGCGGCCCTGCGACAAATCAGCAATCACGCGGCGGCGCAGGACCTCATCGCGGTCCAGGCCTGGACTTCGAAGTCGCCAGCCACCTGCTACAGCCCAGTGAGCGCATTGCGGTAGGTGGTTAGGCCTGCATGCAGTCGTTGGCGGCAGGTAATCTCCGCCTCCGGCGCCGTGAGCTCGTCGACTGCTTCCAGGCGTTGGGTCTCGAGCTGGGCGAAGTGTTGTTGGTAGGTGTACTGGTCTTGTAGGTGGGTGGTGTAGGCGGTGATTGCGTCGTCCACCATCCTCGTCACAGCGTCGATCGCACCCCGTTGCTATATGGCTTGCGTCTCCAGCTCGGTGGTACCGCAGAGGGTGGTGTGAAGGAGGTTCCAGTCGACCAGGTCCTGCCGCCGGAGCAGTCGGACGAGGGCGGTTTGGAAGATCAGCTTGTGTTACTGGTCGCATAGAAGTGGCATGCTGGTTGGGTGTGGGGTGCGGTATCTGTATTTGGTCGGTCTGACGAAACCTCGATTTGAGAGATGACGAACTGTAGACTTCACGTGTGACTGATTATCGACCTCGAGTGGTGGACGGCGAGCTGAACCGGCGGATGGCAGCGATGGGGGGATCTGCTCATCGACGGCCCCAAGGCGGTTGGCAAGACGCGCACTGCTGTCGAGGTCGCCGCGGCCTCAGTGTTTATAGGATAGATGTCGATGAAGCGGCTCGCGCAGCCCTCGAGGTGGTGCCCGAGCAGCTGTTCTCCTCCCCGACTCCGATCGTTTTCGATGAGTGGCAGGAGACCCCGCGTCTGTGGAATCTTGTGCGTCGTGCTGTCAACGACCATGACGGGAGAGGTCTCTACGTCCTCACCGGCTGTTCTCGTCCGCGCGATGAGGTGGCTGGATTCTAGTGGTGGTTGCAACACGGTCTGATTGATTGGAGTGTGTTGTGGCTAATCTAGGGCGTGTTTATGACGGGGTGGAATACCCCTTGCGTCACGAAGCTTGTAAAGCTAGGCATCGTGCTTATGTACAAGCTCTTGCTGAGGGTTTGAACTTTACCCAAGCAGCCCACGCGGTAGGTGTTTCAAAACGTACGGGCAAGGTATGGCGTAACGGTAGAACGCGTTCAAGTGGTAGGTGTGAGCGTGCCAGTATCGCTGCGCAAGCTGACTGGTACCGTCTGTACATGAACTGTCGTCCTCACCAGGTAAACAAACGATTTTTGTCTTTAAAAGAACGGATGCTTATCGCTGACTGGCACAGGCAGGGTATCTCGATGCGTCAGATAGCCCAGCGTTTAGGGCGTTCTGTTTCTACCGTGAGCAGGGAACTAGCCCGCAATAGCATCACGCGTGGCTCTTATAGCCCGTATATCGCTCATATGCGTGCAGAGCGAAGGCTTAAACGCCCGAAAAAACGTAAGTGTGATGACCCGCGTTTGTGGGCTGTTATCTGGGACAAGCTCACTGCTAGGTGGAGTCCGGAGCAGATTTGTGTCTATTTACGTCGGTGTTTCCCGGATAATCAGAGTATGAACCCGTGTGTGGAGACGATTTATCAGTCCATCTTCATCCAGGCTAAAGGGGCGTTGCGTAAAGAGATTGCTTCTCTTATGCGTCAAGGGCGTACGCGTAGGCGCCCGGCTGTATATAGCCGTCAGGTGAGGCCTCGGTTTAAAGATCCTATGGTGATGATCAGCCAGCGGCCTGCTAGCGTTGAGGATCGGGCGGTTCCTGGGCATTGGGAAGGTGATTTGATTATTGGGGCTAAAGGGCGTTGTGCTGTTGGGACGCTTGTGGAGCGTTCTACCCGCTATACGTTGTTGCTTTATTTACCTAATGGTCATAGCGCTGCTGAAGTTCAAGACGCGGTTATTGCCAAGCTTGCGGGTTTGCCTGATTATTTGCGGTTGTCGTTGACTTGGGATCAGGGTAGTGAGTTGGCTCAGCATCGTAAGATTGCTTCACGGTTGGGGCTTGAGGTGTATTTTTGTGATCCGCATTCGCCTTGGCAGCGTGGTACTAATGAGAATACGAATGGGTTGTTGCGTCAGTATTTGCCTAAGGGGACTGATTTGTCGGTTTGGTCTGAGGGGGAGCTTGATGTGATTGCTGGTGAGCTTAATGATCGGCCGCGTAAGACGTTAGACTGGGATACGCCTCGGGAGCGTTTTGGTGTGTTGTTAGCAGCGTGAAGGGTGTTGCAACCACCCCTAGAATCTGGCCTATCTACGAACGCTCGCCGAGGTGGATGTTCCGGGATTGGCCCTCGGCGAAATCCCGGCAACATCACACGACTGCTGGCCGCCCTTGGACGGTCTGCAGCGACTCCGCTAAATCTGACGTCACTGGCGCAGGACGTCGGTGGGGCTAGAGGGTCGATCGCGTCGGAGACCCTCGCGAACTATATGGATGCGCTGGGGCGCCTCATGCTCATCGAGCCCGTTCCGGCCTGGCGTTATCGGACCCGGCTGCGTGCATCCACCATCCACCACTTTGTCGACCCCTCGCTGGGGACGGCGGCCTGAGGGTCAGGACTCGGCAGCTGCGTCAGGATTTCAACGCTACGGGCCTGCATTTCGACTCTCTGATCATGCGCGATTCGCGGGTCTACAGGCAGTCCTTGGGTGCCACGTTGGCGTAATGGCGCAATTCCCAGACCGGGCACGAAGTCGATGCGGTGCTCGAGCTCCCTGATGGCAGATGGGCCGGGGTCGAGGTCAAACTGGGAGAGTCCGCAGCAGCATCTGCTGTAGACTCACTATTGTGGATGGCAAGCAAAATCGACCACGAGAGACACGGCGAGGCAGCGGCGCTCATCGTGGTGACAGGAGGTCGCTTCAGCTACCGGCGCCCCGACGGCGTCTGTGTCGTCCCCACCACTGCTCTTGGACCATGACAGGGTTCAGGAATATGCACCCGGCCTCCGCCGCACTTAGCTGAGAGACACACGCTATTTCCCCCCACACGCATTGAACTGCTCCCCTTTAGTTGGACTGAGAAATCAGACACCGACTAATGGGGAGTGTTTCTATGAGAGCACGAAGTTCTCTGTCAGAGGAACAACGAGAACAGCTCGTTGGCCTATTCGAGCAAGACTTGGGTTTTGCGGCTGCGGCAAGTCGGATTGGGGTCCGGCACGACCCGGCTCGTAGCCTGTATCGTCGCTGGTTTCTACATGGCAGGCTATCTCTTGTGGAGAAACCAACCAAGAAGCAATACTCCTTCGAGGTCAAACAGGAAGTGGTCAACCGTTTCCTCGCTGGCGAAACACGCATGGACCTGGCGAAGGAATTTGAACTGTCCTCACCTCAACAGGTCAAAGGCTGGGTGAGTAAGTGGCGCAAAGGCGGTGATGAAGCGCTTAGGTCCAAACCGAAGGGACGACCGAAAGGCTCTGCGAAGCCTGCACTGTTGAGCGAGGAAGACAGACTTCTGCGTGAAGTGGAGAAACTTCGGGCGGAAAATGCATACCTAAAAAAATTGCGGGACTTGAGGAACCAACGGCGAGGCTAAAGACCGAAGCCATCGTCATCCTCAAGTCAGAGCATCGACTCGATGATCTTTTGGAAGCCGCGAGCCTGGCCAGGTCGACGTACTTCTACCACCAGCAACGCCTGGACTGGCCAGACCTACATGCCGCGCTTAAGGACGTCATCAAGGCTATCTTTGAGCAGATGAAGCACCGCTATGGCTACCGTCGGGTCCACAGTGAACTACGTAAACGAGGCTGGGAGGTTAACCACAAGCTCGTCTACAAACTCATGGACCAGATGGGCTTGAAATCCAAGGTCAGGTCACGTAGGAAGTACAACTCGTACCAAGGCCAGACTAGCCACGTTGCCGAGAACCTCCTGGACCGCAACTTCACGCCAGAACAACCCAACACAGTGTGGGTTAGTGATGTCACCGAGTTTCGGGTGGCTGGCACGAAGGTCTATCTCTCACCGATCATGGATCTGGGCGACCGGAGCATTCTGGCACACGAGTTGTCGACATCCCCGTCAACGAAGTTCACGTCTACCTCGTTAAAGAATGCGATCACGTGGCATGAACCTGGTGAAGGGTTGATGGTGCACACTGACCAAGGGGTCCAGTACCAGCACTCCAGTTGGCGCCAGTTAATTGAGTCCGTTGGTGGTGTCCAGTCGATGTCACGAAAGGGCAACTGCTACGACAACGCGGTGATGGAGAACTGCTTCGGTCATTTGAAGACCGAAATGTACTACGGCGAGTACTTCGCCAGTGTTGATGAGCTTTACCGGGCCGTAGATGATTACATCTTCTGGTACAACAACACCCGGCTTCAAAAACGATTCAAGGGCCTGACCCCGATGCAATATCGGAATCAGACCCTTGAGACCCTAACCACCTAGAATTAAACCAGTCCAACTTTCGGGGGCTAGTTCACATTACAGGGGCCACTTGCCCTTAGTTCCGCCAGTGCTCCTAATCGCCCTATCAAGCGTGTAAACGAGGTCTATGACATTTCCCGACCAATGATACGAGTCGTTCACTTCGACAGCCTCGAGAGAACCCTGAGTTGTTGTAGACCCCACAAGCGTCAACCTCAAGCGCCAATAGGTCTCGGCGCGGTTCCCCGCAACGATGTCAAATCCAGATGGACCCAAGTTCTGGATGTAGATACACGCAACCAGCGGAGGAGCATCCAGGTGTTCCATTTGACCATACGGACAGTTGTCAGGATTATCCTGCTCGAAACCAGGTGTGGCAAAAATGACCGCCATAGCCTCTTCCGGCGAGCAAGGCATCGAGAACTCACGCCTGCGGTAGTGTTTTGGTGGCCCAAATAGTCCTAACATGCTATTTTCTCCCAGTGGTCCCAGCTTGACGTTTAGCAGCCTCGGCGGCCCGCATCGCAGCCTCGCGACGCCTCTTCGCTTCCTCAAGTCGCGCACTCTCGGCCTCCTCAGCCTTCTTCATTTGCTCGGCCTGACGGACAATCGCGGCGGCAGTAGTTGCTGCCAAATTTGGTGGTAGTGAATCCATGGCACGATTATAGCTTATATTTTTTGGGGGGTGTCAATTGCTCGCGTTAACCAATCTGCAACCTCTGCTTGTTGGAGGTGTGCTTGTCCGCAAGCAGTGGACATGTCCGACTCAAGTTGAAGACTCCGACGGCCAACCTGACCGAACCTCCTTTGATGATCAGCACAGGGGTACCTGGTCCTCCTTACTCGACTCGCTCACTGAGGAGATCGGCGAGATGCAGTACAGCTGGCCCGCGGAGGCGATCAGGTACTTCGATGAGGCTGCTTACGAGCGTGATGAACGACACAGCTATACTGTGCTTGCTCGTAATCGAGGGGTTCTAGCGCTCAGATGAGGGGTATCCGCCCTGCAGGGGTCAAGCCGCCCAATGATGCCTCCTTGCGGTCAATGGACTCCGAGCACCCCTGCCACCTTCGCTACCGAGGGTTGCCACCGCTTCCCGCGCGACGCGAAATCCGACGTCGTCAACTACTGCATCGGGCGCCTTCCCTCGCCGGACGCTCCATTCTGCATCGGCCCACCCACCTCCGTTGAGAATGCGGAAGTTGCCATAGCGTGCCGGATCGAGTCAGTCCCAGCACCATTCCTAAGCATGTCGTATAGTCCGAAGTGCTCGGCAGCTTCTGCCCTGCTGGTTGCGGACCGTCAACCTCGTCATCCGATGTCCAGGCGATCTCATGAAGGTCTCCATATCGGACCCCTGAGGTGTCGCCATGAGCGGCCTGGCCCCATTCAGCTTCGGTAGGGAGTCGATAGCGATCCGTGGAGGTATCCCACACCACCCCAGAACCCTCCGGCGGAGTTTGCCGCGTTACTCCACAAGATCGCATCGGTCTAACGGATTGAGGTTGCAGGGTGGGTGTGGAGTTCACACTCGACTCCGGTGAAGGTCTTCGCAAGAAACTCGCGCTCATTGATCGCGTACATGTTGATCTGAAATGAAACTAGACTGACAGATCAATGCGTGCGTAGTAGAGGTCGACAGTCCCCTCAAGTATTCGGACAAAAGCAACCATCAACTCAGTATATCCACGCGAACCCGATTAATCCATCGTGGTGTCTTGGACACACCCCTCCTCCAGGAATCTATCCTGAATGAACACGTCTGCTCGCGGTCGGACGATTCATGCAGTCAAGGTCACCAACAGCAAATGATCGCGTGCAACGATGAGTTCGACACGTGCCCCATGAGCTCCACTCCAGGGGGAAGTGTTGAACTCTCGCTTTCGAGCGTAGGTTCGCACTTCCCCCGCTCTATGCCCGCTGATCAGCGCCGCTTCGAGGTCCTCGAACTCGATGGGTGCTGCGCTGTCATGGAAATAGGACGCGATGACGATCTGCTCGCGCCCGATGAATACCTTGTCCACGAAGTACTCGAAGAGCTGGTCGCGGGTCTCGGGTGTGTCAATGGTGGCTTCAGCGAAGCGCTTGTAAAACACGCCGATGCTCGCCTTGTCCTCGTAGAGCGTGGCCTTCACATGCTCGGCCTGGATCGCTGCGTCAAGCTCACGCTTTTGCTCTTCCAGGGAACGCATGGCTTCGGCGGTGGTCTCGTTGAAAATGCCTTGGGAGATGGCCTTGACGAAGTTGGCGAGCTTCTTTTCCACGTCTGCGCGCCGAGCTTCCAACGCCTTGAGGATTTCATCTCCACGTCCGTGGGTCTGCTGGTAATGATCGGCTAGATCAACAGCGAGCGAGGCCAGCATCTCAGGGTCTGTGAGGAAAGAGGCGACGATCTCCTCAATCCGTACCTCGATTTCGTGCTTGCGGACGGTCTTGGCTGAGCACTTCTTTTTGCGCTGATTGAGGCAGTAGTAATACCGATACGTCTTGCCGGTCTTCGAGGTGCCACTCACGCCCTCCATCGGCCCGCCGCAGGTGAGGCAGTACGCCCTGCCTGTGAGCCAGTAGTCGGGTGCGTTTTCGCCTTGAGCAGCGAGCTCGGCTTTGGTCTTCGCCCCACGACGCTTGTTGATCGCGAACCGGCGTTGGACTTCATTAAACGTGAGGTCATCAACGAGGTGAGGCATCCCGTCCTCATGGACGTGCCCTCCATAGGCGTACTCGCCAATGTAGGCGCGATTCTTGAGCATCTTGTTGAGATTCTTCGACGTGAACCTGTATCCGCGCGTTGTACGGATTCCCTGGGCGTTCAGCTGGTTACAGATTTTCTGCATGGACACGCCCGAGGCGTAATCGTGGAAGATCTGCGCGACGATGGGAGCCCTCTCCAGGTCTGGGGTGTAGCGCTTGTCCTGGTCCACAGCGAAACCGAAGATCTTGTGGCCGTTGGAGAGGGCTCGCTCGGCGTTGTAGCGCTGACCTCGTCGGATGTTGGCTGAGAGTTGGAGTGAGTAGTACTCGGCGAATGCATCTGCGACCCCCTCCATGAGCACCGAATCGGGCGAGTCTGTGGGGGAGATCCCTTCGATGTAGTGGACACGCGCTCCGACGGAGCGGATCGCCTGCTTGACGAGGATCAGCTCGGCGCGGTCGCGAGCAAGGCGGTCGTTCTTCCACACCGCGACGTAGGCAGGCTTGATCTTGGGCAACTCGCGCAGCATGCGAAGATAGCCAGGGCGGTAGGTGTTCGTGCCCGTCTTGGCGGCGTCCTCGTACTCGGCCACCACCTTGAGGCCCTGGGAGTCGGCCCACCGCGTGACCATCTGCCGCTGCTGGTCGATCGAGGCCTCGTTCTGGGACGAGGACGAATATCGGTAGTACGCGACCACCATCGCGGACCTCGCGCAGCGTGACATCAACGTCCAAGTGCTCAAGCCCTCACTCGACACGTCGCGGCCTGCGGACAAGGTCGTCGTCAACGTTATGGCCTCGCTCGCCGAGTGGGAGCGCGAGCTGCTCATCGAGCGCACCCGTGAGGGCGTCGCCCACGCACGCGCACAGGGCCGCGTGGCCGGCCCCAAGCCCAAGCTCAGCCCGGAACAGGCCCGTCAGGCCCTCCAGCTGCTCGCAGGAGGCGAGAGCGTGGCCTCCGTGGCCAGATCCTTCAACGTGTCGCGACAGATGCTCTACAGGGCCATAGAACGCGAGAGACAGACAGGCGAATGAAAAAGAACCCCGACCACCACACGTTGGAAGCCTGGGGTTTCTGTGTCTGTACGCGTACTGGGGTGAACTTACGTGGAGGGCGGTCCTTGATGCGGGGTATTGTTCGAGAGTCACTGCCGGTTCCAGTCGCTGTCTTCGTACGGTGTGTGCTGCGTTACCGTTTCACACCGGCTTGCGGTCTTGCTTCCTGGTTCTCTGTCCTCGAGGAGTAGATTTCGCCTGGTGGTGTGTATTCGCCTGGTGATTTACCCGCATCCCTGATGCTTACGGAGCGCGTAAGCTTTGTGCACGGGTCTGAGAGATCCTGAAGAGCGAGTAACAACCTGTGCAAGCGAATATGAACTTGCTCGTAACTGCGCAGTAGACAGTGTGTTGTGCGCGAGTTGCGCGCTGTGAGTAGAGAAGACGAGGAGTGTTTCTGCTCTTCTTGAGAAATGCTCCACTATGCTGGAACCAACAGCGCAGCTTGGCGTTTCACGTTGAAAGTGATCGTAAGAATCATATGGTACCTAGATCAGGTGGGGAGGCAGACAAGCTCGGAAACAAGTACGAGCTTGCCTGGGCTGTCCGTCATGCCCTCTACTGTGTGCGTAATGATCGATGTGCTTTGACCCTCGAAGACAACGATGTTGAGGTAGGGCGAGGCTCGGAGTTCACCTTCGAGAGCGGAACCGACATTGAAGTACACCAGGTCAAACGTCAGAATGGTAACCGTAACGTCTGGTCCGTCAGGGAATTGGCCGAGAAGAAAATCTTCAAGGTCGCTGCGAGGCACGTGGCAGCGGGTCGACATTATCATTTTGCCTCGCTCGTACCCTGTCGACCGCTACAAGAATTATCCGAACGTGCTCGCAAGTCGGAAGATCTAGCGAGCTTCACCAACCGCTGGCTTAACGGAGAGCTATCGCCAGTCTTTAATCAACTGTCGGCCGCAGAGGTTTTGGGCGGTCCGCAGGCAGCCTGGGACACGCTTCGTGGAATGTGGTTCGAAGTTCATGATGAATGTGATGTCATGCGCATGAACAACATGCTTGCTGAGTGTAGCTTCAGTGGCGCTAATGGTGACCTAATTTCTCTTGCTGTTGGCGACATCCTGCTCAACAACCTTGGCAAGCGGATGACCCGAACAGAACTGTTGGAGCTGCTTACCGAACGGGGCATCAAGCCGTTGGCGCCGGGTGCTTATCAGAGTGCACGCGAACAGGTGCGGGTGATCACCAGAAGCTGGCGTGAGTCAATTCAGCGCGAACTTCTCCAACCGCCGATCAAACGTACAGAGGCCGATCAACTCGTACGAGCGCTCGGTCCAGGCCAGATCGGACTCATGACAGGCACCGCTGGAGGTGGGAAGAGCTCTGTGCTGGAACAGGCTGTTGCTTCGCTTGAAGCTACCGGGGCCGAGGTGCTGGCGCTTCGATTAGACCGATTTGACCATTTCACATCGACTGCCGACTTGGGGGCGCAACTTGGGATCGAAACTTCTCCCGCAGTTGCTCTGGCGATGGCGGCGGATGGTCGAGACGCATACCTTGTCATAGACCAGCTTGACGCGGTGAGTCTCGCTTCCGGACGTGTCCCAGACTGTTTCGACGTCATCATGGATCTCATCGGCGAGGCGTTGTCCTTTGACAGCATGCGCGTTGTTCTCGCTTGTCGGCAGTTTGACGTGGACAATGATTACCGGATTCGTACTTTGGCTTCGCGTGCCGATGTCACCACGGTGGAGATCGCCCTACTGGCGAAGGAGGATGTCGAATCGGTCGTGACAAGAATGGGTCTCGACCCAACACATCTGAGTTCATCACAGAGTCTCCTTCTGCGGACGCCGCTCAACCTCATGCTCCTGGGAACAATCTCGCGTGAGGCTGACGCGTTGGCGTTCAATTCAAAAGGATCTCTATTCGAAGCATTCTGGGAGCACAAGCGGCGAGCGGCACGTGCGCGACGACGAGACGTGAGATTCAACGACGTGGTCAGTCGGATCGCCAACACCGCGAGCGAGCGGCAAGTATTGTCTGTTCCAGTTGAGATGTTGGACGACGGGGATCTTATCGAGGACGCGGAGGTTCTTATCTCAGAAAATGTACTTGCGAGGGATCGTGGTCGAATTGCGTTTTTCCACGAGGAGTTTTTCGACTATGCCTTCGCACGACTGTGGGTTTCTCGAGAGGAATCGCTCGTTGACTTCCTGGTCCATGATGAGCAGGCGCTGTTCCGTCGTGCTCAAGTGCGCCAGATCCTACAGCATCTCTACGAGCGGGAGCCAGACCGTTTCCGTACTGAGTCCGAAGCAGTACTAACCGCCGACAACATCAGATTCCACATCAAGGAGACCGTCCTCGCCGTTCTGGCGAATCTTGTCACGCCAACCTCTGCCGATGCCGAACTAATATTGCAAATTGCGGCAACACGCCCGCGTTTCGAGGCCCTCCTCTGGTCGCAGCTGCAGCGCCCACAATGGTTCGCGCGCTTTCACGAAGAGGGGCAGATTTCCACTTGGCTCGACGGCCGAGATGAGGATATGCGGAATCACGCATTATGTATGATGAGCAGCGCTGTCGAAGAGTACCCAGAATCAATCGCTGATCTACTCGGGAGTCATAAGACTGAGCCGGATTATCACGACTGGTTGCGCAGGATCAGTCGCTTTGCTGATCTGTCTCGCAACCGACAGCTGTTTACTCTGGTGCTTGAAGGAGTCCGGCAAGGCGCTTACGATGGCGCAGAGCATGAACTCTGGCTGATGACGAACGATTTGGCTAAACATGAGCCGCTTTGGGCGATTGAGTTGCTGCAGGCGTATTTGATCGATCACGCAGAATCTCTAAGGCTTAATGAGGAAGGCAAAGTTGCTTTGCTCGATCTTCGGGATTACTGGGCTTCTGAACTAGTAAAGGAAACTGCCAATACAGAGCCTTTGACATTCGTATTGACTATAGTGCCTTACCTCCGCCAGGTCATGGCTGCCACTGCGATGGAGGAATACAGCTGTCGTCCGATATACGACCGCCACTTCAGATATCGACCTGACGATGATCATTTTGAAGACAGTAAACTTGATGATTCCTTGCTGGCGGCATCGGTTCGCTCGCTGGAGACATTGGCAAAAGCTGCACCTGATACAATCCAGAACATTCTCGCTGATTTGGCAGCTGACCCCTATGAAGCTTCCCAGTTCCTGCTCTACCGGGGCTTGTCAGCGGGCGGAGAGTATTTCGCCGACTGGGCAGCGCGCCTTTTGCTTGAAGGTGGTCGGCGTCTGCACTGTGGCTATGTCTCTGATGTCAATTGGGTTGCGCGGGAGCTTGTCAGAGCGATTGCGCCATATATTAGTGACGCCCTCCACCAGCAGCTCGAGTACTTGTTTAGAGACTTGCACAATGGATACGAGAGTCGTAATGACTGGGGATGCTTGGCCTTTAAATTCCTGTCCGCTCTTGATGAGTCACGACTTACCCCGGTGGGGCGACGACGCCTCGGCGAGTATCGAAGAAAGTTCAAGGAGGATGCACCTGCGAAGCCGCTTGGCATCACTGGCGGAGTAATTGGTTCGCCGATACCATACGATGCCGCCCAGAAGATGACCGATGAGCAGTGGCTGAAAGCAATAGCAAAGTATGACTCTAACGAGACTAACTGGAGTGCTTTCACTGGAGGAGCCCGTGAACTGTCGGAACTGCTGAGGGATCAAGTTGCTGTTGATCCGGCACGCTTCGCTCAGCTGACTCTCCGGCTAACACCGGGGGTTAATTCGTCGTACACCAATGCGCTGCTCAGGGGCTTTGGTGATGCCAAGGTGAGCGATACTACTGAACCGTTGGTATTCGAGGCTGTCCGCCACATCGCATCGCTAGGACAGGCAGACAACGATCGCTTTCTCGGAACGGCGCTACAGAAATACTACCGGGAGGTCCCACTTGACCTGGTTGAACTGATCCTTGACCGTACCTTGCATGCTCCGAACCCGATTGATGACTCCCCAGTGATCATCCGCGATGGTACGGACGGACACAGTGCTGCGGACATGTATATGAATGGCATCAACACAGCACGTGGAAGTTTGGCAGTAGTGCTCGGCAACCTATTGCTTGCAGACAGTGACGGGCAGCGGACTGATCTGGTAATGCCGCATCTCAGCGAGATGGCCAGCGATCCGGTGCTTAGTGTTCGCTCGTGTGTTGCGCACACTCTATTCGCCGCGCTCCGGTACGCCCGTCCGGAGGTGTTGGCAGCGTTAGAATCCCTGATCCAGGCTGATGATCGTCTCCTTGCTACCGAACTCGTACAGCAGCTGATGATCTCCATCGGCAATGTGAATCCTGAGGTCATTGATCCGATCATTCAGCGCATGCTGGCTTCGGAGGACGTTGAGGCTCGTGAGGCTGGTGGCGCTATCGCGGCGTTCGCGGCACTGGAATGGGATCGCCCAGACCTCATTAAACAAGTACTGTCTGGAGATTTCCATGTTCGCAAGGGTATTGCACAAACCGTTGCAAGGCGTGTTGCCGATACCTCAAACGACAAGTTGGCCACGGAAACTTTGATCCGTTTGATGAGCGACGACGTGGATGAAGTGCGTAAGGAGGTAGCTACGGTCGCATTGATTCTTCGCAATCATCCTCTGCAACCGTTCGTTAAACTACTCACGGCATTGATTGACTCGCCGTCTTATGTCCATGCCTCGACCCAACTGCTAATCACGCTGGAGCATGCACCGGATAAGATCGACGATTTGGTATTGAAGGCTTCGCAGCGATTCCTTAGTGTTTTCGGGAATGATGCCGCTGATATTCGTACCGGAGCGGCTAGAGATGCCCACTACGTCAGTAAACTGGTGGTACGTGGGCTAGCACAGTGCCAGAGCCGTACCCATCGGGCGGCGCTACTTGACGTTTTGGATCAGCTTCTTGAACTTGGCGTCTACGGTATCAATGACGCCATAGAGAAATCGGAGCGGATCTAGCTTGAAGCACACGATGAGCCGCGAAGCTTCTTTGATCTCCAAAACGGTGTAATCGCGCTAACATGGGTGCGGTCAGCCCTCCATGTATTACCCGGGCTCAAGTAGTGTTCCGCAGAGCGGTGTAGACGCGTGGATATTCCGCACTGGCCTGGTATGGAAGTTCAAAAGTTATCTAATATATCGCGATGCGTCTGTGCCATTCAAGTTTGATGTCCATGCCTTGTTCTTCTCCGATGACGCTGTAAGCGTCGAAGCTGAGCTGCACCACCGCTTCGCAGACAAACGCGTCAACCGCATCAACACACGGCGCGAGTTCTTTTACGCTACCCCCGCAGAGGTTCGAGAAGCCCTCAAAGACATCGCCGGAAACCTCCTCGAATTCACCGAAGAACCAGAAGCGGAACAGTACCGACTCAGCCTCGAAGAAGTGCGTGCGTCTGCTCTACGCTGAGGCGGCGCCCCCGTTAGAACCTGGGAGTTCCGGGCTTCCTTTGGAAGCCCGGGGTTTTCTGAGCCTAGAAGCGATGGGTAGGCATACGGAGACCTCATTTTTCAGATATCCCAGGGGTATCATCAAGACAATCAATGAAGAGGAGCCCCAACCCGAGAGCGGAAGCTCGCAACACCATGCAGCGGGTCCAACGAGGGGCTCTAGGCGCGACAACGAAGGAGACGATCATGTGTCGACCCACTACCTGCGAGGTATGCGGAAAGATCACCTGGAAGGGCTGCGGCAAGCACATCGACTCGGTGAAGGAACAGGTTCCCCCGGATCAGTGGTGCGATAAGAACCATACCGACGAGGAGTACGCCCTCGCTGAGAAAAAGAGCGGTTTCTTCGGCAGTTTCTGCAGCTAGCCTGCAGCCCACTGTCAGCGTCGCGAGCACCGCGATGCTGGGTTATTCGCGCCCTTTTTGAGGCCTTCACAGCTGATGTGTCAATGGTGCCCGCAGCGTGGTTTAGTATCTCGTGCGTCTCGGACTCGGCGCGCCGAGCTATCGCGAATGCGCGTGAGAACAAAATTAGAGCCTGATACCTGGATGGGTTCACCGAGGAACGAAGCGACTCGTTTGTGAGGGATACATTCGTAACATGAATGCGCAAGGTTGCGCAGTCCGAATAAGTGTGAAAGTATTTTTGGTCAATGGAAGTGAAAATTCTAACGAGTTTGAGTGTTTTTGCTTTCCTTGATCGTTGGGGTACTGTGTTGAGCGAGAAAGGGTCTCGTTATGGCTCATAGGCCTGTCTTTGTACCTGAGTCTGACAAACCGTACGTTTCGGAACTATCGCTGAATTTTGAGTATTTTCCCGGATCTTCTATTCAGCAGAAGCAGCGTTCGGTTGCAAGTTTGCATGCGTCGTATGTGGATAAGTTTCCTTTGTCGCGCGTTCTGGAGGTGTCGTCCAGGAGTAAAAGGGACATTGGAGTTCAGTTAAGCGCGTTTAATTTGATGATTGAGCATCCAGGATGTGGAAGTTACAGTGTTGAATGTGCTTTCCAGGCTTCAAAAGTCTTTCGGCATGGGGGTCCGTTTGTTGATCTTCTCAACGCCTCGAGTCGTGCAGCAAAAACAGATCGGCGATTGAGGAAAAGTGGAGAGCTTGTTGGATTCAAGTATTTTGCAGATGAATTCCCGTTAGAGCCGAAGACTTATTTTTATGACTGGTTGTATGCGTCTGCGCTCTGTCGTGATGAAAAGCTCGTTGAGCAGGTTATGATGTTCGATGCATTCACCGATATTGAGCATAATCCTGAGCGGTCGATCAACTGTCAGGCAAGATCTGTGGCCAAAGTGGTGGGTCTTACTCGGGCGGGGCTTCTGACAGATGCCTTGCAGGCACCTCAAGCGTTTCTGGAATTCGGGTACCATTAATGACTCTTCCGAGTTGAGTGTGGGTGAGCGGGTGTTGGTCGGGGGTTGCGGGTAGAGGTCGAGGTCCTTGATGATGAGCGTAGCTCGCACCTCACAGGCTCTGGTGCTCGATGTTGAGTCGTGCAACTAGCTGGTGGCTGCCCTGGGTGTGGGGTGATCGCACAAGGCCACGGGTGCGTGGTGGTGGAGGTGATCGACGCGCCCTGGGTCGGGGTCCCGGCGCTGATCCGGTGGCACAAACGACGCTGGATATGCCGCGAACGCACCTGCCAGATCGCAACCTTCATCGAGCAGCGCAGAGTCAGGACTCAGCTCATTGGCCTTATGTTGACCTTATGGATACCCTCATAATGGCTTAGCTGCTGCGGTTAGCGATGTCGAAAGATAATGACAGGTAGGGGAGGAGCAGTAAATGACTCTGTCAGGTAAAGCGCAAGCTAAACTGCTTAAAGCGCGCCGTTTAATGATCATCGGGCTTATCGCTTCGGTGTTTGGTAACTATGTTGTCAATGCTGGCTTCAGTGCCTTTGCGGCATCTGGGACTATCGCGGTTTCTGCTCTTGTTGCTTAAAAACGATCGAGCAAATAATTGTTTTCACCTTCCCGTTTTACGCGCGCATCGTTGGCAAAATCAGCCCGGACAAGGCACTAATCACTGTAGACCTGTGTGAAGCGGCAATGAGCGCCATCGCTCTAGCGGTCACGTTCTTGCAGCCCCAGCTGGCGATTGGCTGCCTTTTTGCCTACGTGCTTATCGACGCGCTGATCGCTCCGGTCAGTGACCTCGCCGATGAGTTCTACGGGGCCGCTATCGCTAATGTGGACGAAAAAGCAGCCTTAGCTTTTAACGCTACGCTCTATTCTTGGCTCGCATTTATTGGCTTTGTGATTGGCGGGCCGCTGGGCTCTTTCTTCGCTTCGGTTTCCATTGAGGCTTTATTGCTGACAAACCTGGTTTTGTCGCTTTGCGGGGCGGGTTTGCGACTATTTGCGCGGACCACGTTTGCGGCTGAGCCAATCCTTGACGTTGACGATGACGAATACGCGGTGACTGGTAGCCGCTTGCCGGTAAAAGAGTTTTTCAAGGATCTTTTTGCCTCGGGGCCGGCGTCCCCACTGTTATCGCTGATGATACGAATCGCTAGCGCGATGACTGGTGAACTGTTCTTGCTTTGGGTGGCAGGGGTGTCTGCTGAACGGGCCTCTCACCTGGGTGCTTTTACAGGGATGGGGCTTGTGCTGGCGGTCTTTGGTATGGGCGCCATGCTTGGGCCGACGGCGGGGCGCTGGCTGCGTCGTATTGGCTCGGCTAAAACGGTGCTTCTGGCTTCCGCGCTGGTGTCGGGCGCTATTTTGCTGCTGTTTGGCTTATTTGAGTTGACTGTGGGTAGCTCGTTTATTTTGGCTTTGGGTTTCGTGCTTGCCATAACCATTCTTAACCGGGCGCGGATGGTTGTTCTTGAGACGTTTCGCCAAGCGGAGTTTAAGGGCACGCGTTTTGTGCGGATCATGAGCTGGTCGTATTCGTTTGGGGCGCTTGGGACGATTCTTGGCTTGCAGATTGGTTACTGGCTGCACCTGTCTACGCAGCCGGTTGCTTGCCTGTTTATTGGCGGGGTTTTGTGGGTCTTCATAGGTGTCATCGTCAACCTCAAGGTCACCCCCAATTATGAAAAGCCCGTATCCCTTCCAACTACAGAATCTTCATGCTCTTAAGTCAGTGCAGGCCCCGTTGCCTTCACCCTCACCTAACTATGAATAGCCAGTTATAGACACGTGCCCCTTTCGCGGAAATCGCGAAAGGGACACGGTGCGCACCTAGTCCTGCTCTCCAGTAGCTAAGTGTTCCGCTTGTTTGATGACGAGCTGTACGGCTTGTTCACGCTTATCCGGCGGGTACTTGTACTTGGCAAGTAGTCGTTTGATACGTGAACGCATGCGGGCACGCACGGATTCTTTGACCGTCCAGTCCAACGTGGCAGATGAGCGGATTGTGGCTACCAGTTCCCGGGCGATCATCTTCAGGGTTTCGTCGCCCATTTCGAGGATAGCGGAGTCGTTTTGGATGATGGCGTCATAGAGGGCGATTTCTGCTTCGCTCAGTCCCAGCTTCTGGGTGCGTTCTTTGTCCGCTCGCATCTCCTTGGCTAGGTTGACCAGCTCAGCGATGATCTCTGCCGTCGTGAGCGACCGGTTGGTGTAGCGGGTCAAGGCATCATTGAGCATCTCGGAGAACTTGCGGCCCTTGACTAGGTTCTTCCGGCTGACGGTGCGGATCTGGTCCCCTAGCAGTCGCCTCAGCAGTCCCAGCTGAAGGTTGGGAGTGGTGGAGTGTGCGACGGAGTCGAGGAACTCATCCGAGAGCAGGGACAGTTCCGGGGAGTCCATGCCGGCGAACTGGAAGACGTCAATGACCTGGTCTGCGGTGACCGCGTCATTGAGCATCTGCCCGAGGACGGTATCAAGGTTGCTGCCCCCGCGCCGTGATTCACCTGAGTCGGGGTTGAGTATCTTCAATACTGCGGCGCGCACATCGGTGAACAGGCGGACGTCGTTGCGGATGGCCTCAGCCTCGGGGCGTGAGGCCACGAGCGCGAAAGCCTTCGCCAGTGCGAGCACTTGGTCGTTGTACCTGGCGGTGAGGTCCGGGTCAGAGAGCACGTGGTCAAGCACGGCGGCGTACTGCGACAGACGCTCCTTGGCTGGCAGGTCCGGGGAGGAATCAAAGGTGACGCCGTGGAGCATGCCCCGCACCACGTCATGCTTTCCAGCATGACATCGACGAGCTCTTGGATGGGTACACCCGCCTGCTCACGGTCTGAGGGTGAGTACACGCTCAGTGCCTGCTGGAGGGAGGCGAACAGGCCTATGTAGTCGACGATGAGTCCGCCGGGCTTGTCCTTGAAGCGCCGGTTGACTCGGGCGATGGCTTGCATGAGGCCCGCGCCCTGCATCGGCTTGTCCACGTACATCGTGTGCATGGACGGCGCATCGAATCCGGTGAGCCACATGTCGCGAACGATGACGATCTCCAACTCGTCATCAGGGTTCTTCGCCCGGAGCTTGAGGTCACGTCGTTCATCCTTTGGAATGGATGTGTGGCTGGAACTCGGCGGGGTCAGCAGCAGAGCCTGTCATCACGACCTTGATACGGCCCTTGTCGATGTCATCGGAATGCCATTCGGGGCGCAGGGCTGTGATCTTGTTGTAGAGGGCGACGGCGATGCGCCGGCTCATCGTCACGATCATTGCCTTGCCGGACATGGAGGAGCGGCGCTTCTCCCAGTGGGTCACGATGTCGGCGGCAATCGCATCCAGCCGCGCTTCGGCACCGACGAGAGCCTCGAGGCGAGACCACTTGCTCTTGGCCTGCTCAGACTCTGTCTCGCTCGCCTCAGTGGTCTCGTCCACCAGTGCGTCCAGATCTTTGAGCTGTTCGTCATCAAGGGCGATTTTTGCCAGGCGGGACTCGTAGAAGATCTTGACGGTGGCTCCGTCCTCGACTGCGCGAGTGAGGTCGTAGACGTCGATGTAGTCACCGAAGACAGCGCGGGTGGAGCGGTCATTGGTCTCGATCGGGGTGCCGGTGAAGCCGAGGAAGGTGGCTCCCGGTAGCGCGTCACGCAGGTGCTTGGCCAGTCCGGCTTTCAACCTGCCCTGGCTGTCGAGGCTTTCCTCGAAACCGTACTGGGAGCGGTGGGCCTCATCGGCGACGACGACCACGTTGCGGCGGTCGGTGAGCACCGGGTTGGTGTCACCGTCCTGGCCGGGCGCGAACTTCTGCAGGGTGGTGAAGATGATCCCGCCCGAGGCGCGGGTTAACAGACGGCGAAGATCGTCTCGTCCAGTTGCCTGGACCGGGGTTTCCGGCAGGATCTGTGCGGGCGCGAATACTTCACCGTAGAGCTGGTCATCGAGGTCGTTGCGGTCGGTGATGAACACGAGGGTGGGGTTGGCCATGCGCGGGTCACGCATGAGCTTGGCGGCGTAGAAGACCATCTCAAAGCTCTTGCCGGAGCCCTGGGTGTGCCACACCACGCCACCACGCTTGTCCCCAGCGGGACCGGCGGCGCGTACGGTTGATTCCACTGCGGCGTTGACGGCCCAGTACTGGTGGTACTTCGCTATGCGTTTGATGATGGCACGGCGCCGCTGCCCGGTCGCATGGTCGGTGACCGCCTCGTCAGAGTAGACGACGAAGTTGCGCAGGATGTCGAGGAAACGCTCGGGTGCGAACACGCCCTTGAGCAGTACCTCGAGGGCAGGCCGGTTCGTGATGACGTCGCGCCCGTCAATGGTCTTCCACGGCGCATAGTGCTCGAAGCCGCCAGTGAATGAACTCATCGCCGCACTGGTGCCATCAGAGATGACTGTGACGACGTTGGGAATGAAGACGCTGGGGATCTCACGCCGATAAGTCTGGATCTGGTTCCAGGCATTGCGGAGAGTGGCGTTCTCATCAGCCGGGTTCTTCAGCTCCAACAGGCCGACGGGCAGACCGTTGAGGAAAATGAGCACGTCGGGTCGGCGGTTGTGGCCGGCCTCGATAATGGTGAACTGGTTGAGCGCCCGCCAATCGTTGTTCCCCGGGGTATCGAAGTCCACGAGCCGCAGGCGCACGGTGGTGGGCCTGCCATCCTCACCGGTGGTCTCGACCGGCACGCCGCGCACCATCAACTCATAGAATCGCTGGTTCTCACTCATGACATCCTGCGACTCCGCGCGCTGAATTCGCGCCACGGCAGAACGAATAAGATCAGGATCAGCATCGGGATTGAAACGGGTAAGCGAATCAGCCACGTAGGACCACAGGATGCAATCGCCAAGGGAACCCCTCACGTCATCCAGCGAAGCATCGACGGGTGCATACCCGGTGTGGAAACCAATCTCGGCTAGCCACTCTTTCGCTGCCTGCTCGACAGTCGACTCGTTAAACCGTGCGCCCGCCATCAGCGCACTTCCTCGTCAAGAGCCTCACTAACCAGCTGCCCAGCCTCATCCACCCGCATGCGGCCGCTCATGAGCTCAGGCAGCAGAGCATCGCGCAATTTAGAAAGACTGATAGACTCCCGTTCGCTTTGGGAGACAAGAGTAACCAATGAGCTAAGCTGGTGTTCTAGTTCTTCTTCAGCTACAGGATCTGGCCAAGGGATGAGCGTAGATTTCAGTGACTTTTGATTCACTGCACCGAAGACAGTCCCCTCAGCCGAGAATTTCTCCCACTCAGCTGCAGCAGCTCTCAATGCAAATAAGCAGGTCGCAGATCGATTAGATGTGATGGCAGCGAGGCCGCGACCGATACAACAAGGGGAATCTGCGATATTTAAACGACCCACGGGTGCGCGAACCGAAAATAAAATGTCGCCTGCTGCGGCTAAGCGTTTGGGTTGATTAGTGTATACACGAGCCACTGGGTGCAAAAGAGAAAAATCACGCACGCCTTGAAAGAAAGCCATGCCATCACCAGTTTCGTTATACGAGGATCCCGGGGGTGAGACGCCCATGCGAACTTCGGATACCTCATCCAGCTTTCGATTCACAGATGCAGCCTGATGGAATAATATGTTGGCAATTTCATCACATTTAACCGCGATTCGACGATTGGATTCGATTTTGTCGTCCAGTGCGCCCAGCACCTCAGCAATCCGCCGTTGCTCCACAAAGGATGGAATAGCTACCGGGATGTTCGCTATATAGTTTCGGTTCAACGTAGGCTGGACACTTCCAGAATCAAATCCGGATAGTCTGTCGCTAGGAACCAGTAGAAGCAGAACTTCGGAAAATTACCGAGAAAATCTTTTACGAATAGGGTGGTATTTAGTGGCCAAAACGGTACGCTGCTCCATGTTGGGCGACCGATGTTTGTTACGCGTCCGATCACAAAATTATCGCCATCTACCTTGGCTTCATTGTGCGATCCGTTTACTCCTCCTGACGAGAGTACCGGGACGGAACCGGGCACTCGAGCATGCGTAGGTAAATCAAATCCACGCTGCAGAGATACGAACTGCGAGAGTGGACGTGTAACCCAATCCCGAGGCGTCTTCATGCTTCTGCTCCCAGCATCGCTCGGATCTGGCCCTCGAGTTCGCGGCCGCGGTCGAGCTCGGCGAGGAGTTCGGCGGTGAGGCGCTTGATTTCTGCTCGGCGGGCTCGGCGTCGGGATCTTCCGTCTGGTCGAGGCCGACGTATCGGCCCGGGGTGAGGATGAAGTCGTTCTCAGCGATCTCACTCAGTGTGGCTGCCTTGCAGAATCCGGCCACGTCCTCGTAGTTCGTGTGCGTGTCGCGGGATCGCCACGTGTTGTACGTGCTGGCGATGCGTTCGATGTCGGCCTCGGTGAGCTGGCGTTGCGCACGGGTGATCATCTCACCCATGTTGCGAGCATCGATGAAGAGCACCTCACCGTGGCGGTCGCGGTGGCCGTTACCGTGCCGGTTCTTCGAGAGGAACCACAGGCACGCTGGGATTCCGGTGTTGAAGAAGAGCTTGTCGGGTAGTGCCACGATGCAGTCCACGAGGTCTGCTTCAACGAGGGCCTGGCGGATGGTGCCGTCCGTCTTTGCTTTGGATGACAGTGCGCCGTTGGCCATGACAAAGCCTGCCGAGCCTGAGGGGGCGAGGTGGTAGAGGGAAGTGCTGGATCCATGCGTAGTTTGCGTTGGAGTCGTTCGGGGTGCCGTAGGCCCAGCGTGGATCATCCTCCAGGACGGCTGACCAGTAGCCTTTGAGGTTGAAGGGTGGGTTGGCGATGATGAAGTCCGCGCGCAGGTCCGGGTGTTGGTCTTCAGTGAAGGTTTCAGCGTCACGTGGGCCAAGGTCTGCTTCGATGCCTCGTAGTGCCAGATTCATCTTGGCCAAACGCCATGTGGAGGCGGCCTTCTCCTGCCCGTAGATGGACAGTGCATCCCGGCTGCCACCGTGGGCTTCAACGAAGCGGGCCGACTGCACGAACATGCCACCACTACCACAGCAAGGGTCGTACACGCGGCCAGAGAAGGGCTGGAGCATCTCAACCAGCAGGTTCACGACGCTGCGCGGCGTGTAGAACTCGCCGCCATCCTTACCCTTCTCTGCCCCGGCAAACATGCCAAGGAAGTATTCGTAGACGCGGCCGAGAATGTCGTCAGCCCCATGATCGCTGTCCGCACCGAAACCGATGGAGCCGATGAGGTCAATGAGTTCACCGAGCATCTCGTCCTTGAGGTCCTCGCGGCCGTAGTTGCGCGGCAATACGCCCATCAGTGTGTGGTTCTCGCGTTCGATGAGTCGCATCGCCTCGTCAATGGCCTGGCCAATTCCCGGCAACTTGGCCTTGGCTTGCAACTGCTCCCAACGGGCGCCATCAGGAATCCAGAAGACGTTCCTACCTGAATATTCATCCCGGTCTTCCAAGAATGATGGGATCTGGTCGTCGCCGATACCCTCGTCCATCAGTTCCTGGGTGAGCTCTTGGCGGCGCTCAGAGAACTTGTCTGACACATACTTGAGGAACACGAGTCCGAGTACCACATGCTTGTACTCGGATGCCTCCTGGTTGCCTTGGCGCGCATCGACTCGGCGGTCTCCCAGAGAGTTCGCTCGAGAGTCATTTCATCGCCCTTTTTACTCGCCATATGAGTCATCCAAACCTGTAGTTTTCTTGATACAGCGATTGTATAGGTGGCTTCAGCTCATTGATATACATCAACTGGCAGTTCAACGCTTCACAGATACACACAAACGCTGCGGTCGTGACGGTCTCATCCTAGCCGAGCGTGAGCGCTTCGGGATGGAGATGTTCACTTGCCCCGGAAGACTTACTCAAACGATCATCTAGCGACCAACATAATCCATAACAGTCTAGTTGGTCTTGAGGTTGCTAACAGGCCATTCATGAGGGTTTTCTGGCTCTTCAGAGTTGAGTGTGGGTGACCGGGTGTTGGTCGGGGGTGCGGGTAGAGGTCGAGGTCCTTGATGATGAGCGGACTTCTACCCCCGATGTCTTCAAAGACCTCGGGTGGTGTCTGGCCCTACCTGCTGCTGTTCTGTGTCGCTTGATCGTTGTGATCTGCTCGTAGACTTTGAGGGCTTCCATCTGATGAGCGTAGCTCGCACCCCGGTAGCTAGGTCAACGCTGTGCTGGTTAAGTATATCAGGGGGGAGAGGTGATTGATTACCGATCATCTTCTAGATTCGAAGCGTTTAAATTTAATGCCTTTCGTTAGTTTGGATATTTGATTTATAAATACGGTAGATAATGCAGGAATCGGCAAGGAAAGTCATACTGCTAAAACAGCCAGTTCGCTTTCTGATGCTGGATTATTTTCAGCTGTCTAGTTATCAACTTCAGGCGTGCGCTCTCCTACCTGGACCTAACCACCTGGCCCGCTGCGCCGTCGTCGGCCCTAAAAGCAGAGAACCGCAACCCTTCACGGCCTGCCGGGTCCAGAGCTGCGCTGCATCCCTGGCTTAAAGTGAGCGCAACCCTAAAAGTGAGCGCAACCCTAAACCCACTGATCTTGCAGAAAGCTGCTAGAAAACCGCGCCTTTTGGGGCCATGTAAAGGATTACCTAAATTAGGGTTAACAATCTTTAGTCGTACAAAAGCGGTGCTAACCTCTTGCGTATTTGTATGCCCTAACTAAAGCAGCGCACCGTTGGAATTTCAGGGAAAAGTGGCAATGATTGAATTTCGCTTGCGTCGGGCTGAGCATTAATTTAACAAGCGCTGCTTCCTGCGGCGCCCCGGCGCAAAGGAATCAAAATGGAAACTGCACACGTAACCGACTGCTCGGTCAGCTCCTGCTCTTACAACCACGACGGCTGCCACGCCCTGGCCGTGAACGTCAAGGGTGCCGGCTGCTCCACCTTCATCTCCCTCAACGAGCGCGGCGGTCTGGACCGCGTCGTCACCTCCGTGGGTGCTTGCCAGAGCGCGGACTGCGCCCACAACAGCCACCTGGAGTGCACCGCCGCTTCCGTGCGCATGGGTGAGCGCGACGGCCAGGCCACCTGCCTGACCTACTCCGCCGCCTGATAACTCGCGCTTGGCGCGCAAATACTGACATTTCATCCCTTCCCTATAAAACCCCATGGAATTTTTATAGGGAAGGGATGATTTTGTGTGTAAATAGGAGGGTGCTGCACACCGTTACCATTAACACCCCGGCGGGCGAGTTCACCATGCTGGGTGATAACTCGCGCCTGTACGGGGCTGGTTTTACTGGGGATTTGGCTCGGGTTATGGCTTCCATCCGGGCTCTTCCCGACGACGTGGGTTGGGAAATCCGCCCCGGCGCCAACCAGCTACTTGAGCAGGCAGTAGACGCCGTCAAGCAGTACTTTGAAGGAAATTTTGAGCCAGTTGCTAGCTTCCCAATTTGGCAGCAAGGCACCCCGTTTCGCCACCAGGTTTGGTCTACTTTGCGCCAAACTAAGGCTGGACAGCGTCTAAGTTACAGTCAACTAGCTGACGCATCTGGTTTTCCAGGTGCTACCAGGGCCGCCGCAACCACCTGCGCGGTTAATAGTGTGGGGCTGTTTATTCCTTGCCATAGGGTGATTCGGGCCGATGGGTCGATTGGTAAATTCGGCTGGAATCAGCAGGTCAAAGTTGACCTGCTAGAGCATGAGGCGCGCCTGGCCAGGCAGGCCTAGCGGCGCGGGCTTGGGCTCTAGCGGCGTTGGGATTAGAGTGAGACCAGCGGAAATGTTGGGCCTGGGGGAGTGGCATCAGAGGCTTGAGCCCTAGCGGCGTTGGGCCTTTGCGGTGCGGCGGGCTCTGCAAATTCATGTAGGCCAGGCATATGGTGTAGGGCCACATGTCCAGGACTGGTTTTGGGTGGGCCTTACAGGCTGGCGCGCACAAATACTGACATTTCATCCCTTCCCTATAAAACCCCATGAATTTTTTATAGGGAAGGGATGATTTTGCCTGGGGTATTTTTTTGTTTTACTTGGAGTCTAGGACGCCAAGGAGAGGTTGATAGTGGGTAACCACAGCCTCGCAGTAGGCATCGGCGTCGCCAGCTACTGCCGCCTCATACATGAAACGGTGAGCCTGGGCGGTTACATGAATATCCTCCGGCGTGGGCACACCCAAAGACGGTGAAGTAATCATGTGCACCTCCCAAAAAGCATCCGTTAGCTGCTGGAACAGGTGGTTGTTAAGCGGCGCCAGCAAAGCATTGTGGAAAGTGCGGTCTTGCTGGGGGAAAAGCTGGCCGGCCTTAGACAGCTGCTCCATTTCCAACAAAATCTGTTCCATAAGCGCTGAAGGCTTATCCTGCCAAGCATCAATAACCGGCTGCGCTAAAGCCAAATCCAAAGCCTGGCGCACCTGCACAATATCCTTTAGCGCGCGCCAATCGTCGCCCGGGTTTAGCAGGCCCCTAAAAGCCAGTAGTTCCACCATGGGGCGCATAGAAACAGAACCCACAAACATTCCGCGCCCATGGCGTACTTCAACAATGTCCAAAGCTGACAAAGTACGCACCGCCTCGCGCACAGATGAGCGCGAAACATTTAAGTCGCTGCACATTTGCGTCTCAGTGGGGAGCGGATCGCCACGCTGCAAGTTGTGGCTAATGATGTGATGCTTAATAGCTTCAATGGCCACGCGCGCCTGACCCAGGCTGGCACTACCGCGTGAAACGCCGCCTGACGTGCTAGAAAGATCTATAGGTGTTTGCCCAAAAGGTGTGGAGTTATTAGACACGTGCCCCTCCGCGAATGGTTCGTCATTGAATTGTGTCCTTTAACCGTACACTCAAAACGCAACTTCATGGTACAGTTCATTTCACCAACGTCAGACATAAGACGTCAGGCATCCAGGAGGATCTTCAATGTCGAATCCCATTCGCTCAACCAGCCGCCGTGACTTCCTCAAAGTCACCGGTACCCTAAGCCTCGCCGCCGGTATTGCTGCTTCCCTAGCAGCTTGTGGTGGTGGCACCACTAAGAAGAAGAAGGCCGGTGGCGCCACTGCTGACACCAGTAAGGCTAACAAAGATGGCGCCATTATTGCAGGTATCTCTTATGAGCTAGGCACCAACGGTTACGACCCGGCCACCACCAGCTCGGCCCTAACCATTGCTGCCAACTGGCACACCCTAGAGGGCCTAACCGAGCTAGACCCGGCTGACCGCACCGTCTACAACGCCCTAGCTAAGGAAACCCCCAAGAAGGTAGATGACACCACCTGGGAGGTCACCCTGCGTGATGGCGCCAAGTTCTCCGACGGCGCTGCGGTGACCGTTGAAGACGTTATCTTCTCCTACACTCGCGTACTCGACCCCGAGCTTAAGAGCCTGTACCGTTCGATGGTCGGCTTCATCGACAAGGTAGAGAGAAGAAGGATGACAAGACCGTCACCTTCAAGCTAAAGCAGGCTTTCTCCCTAGTTCCCGAGCGCCTAAGCATCGTCAAGATTGTTCCCAAGGCCGCCGTCGAGAAGGACGCCAAGACCTTCGACCTCAACCCCATCGGTTCTGGCCCCTACAAGATGACCGACAACGGCTCCGCCAGCCAGAAGGTTGTCTTCGAGCGCAACGAAAACTACAACGGCCCGCGCCCGGCCCTGGCCAAGACCATGACCTGGCAGATTCTGCCCGACCCGGCTACCCGCACCAACGCCCTGACCTCGGCCACTGTACAGGCTATCGACTCTGTGCCCGCAGCTGACCTGGCTAACCTCAAGGCCCCCAACAAGGTCTCCACCGTGCAGGGCTTTGGTCTGCTGTTTGCCATGTTCAACCAGAACGGCAAGTTCAAGGACGTCAAGGCCCGCCAGGCCATCATGTACGCCATGGACTACAACAAGATCTGCGACAACGGCATGGCCAAGCTCGCCACCCCGGCCACCTGCTTCGTGCACAAGGCCCACGCCGACTACAAGCAGGCCAAGGTGGTCTACAAGTATGACGCCGCCAAGGCCAAGAGCCTGCTATCTGAAGCTGGCGTAACCGAGATCAAGGTGCTGGCCTCCAACCACGACTGGTTCTCCTCCGTGCGCGCCATCCTCAAGGAAAACTTCGAGGCTCTGGGTGTAAAGATCAGCTACGACGAGAAGAAGTCCTCTGACGTCTACAGCACCATCGACGGTGACCCCAACGCCTACGACGTACTGATCGCCCCCGGTGACCCCTCGGTCTTTGGTAACGACGCTGACCTGCTCATGCGTTGGTGGTACTCCACCGACGTGTGGACCGACAAGCGTATGCACTGGAAGGGCTCTGAAAGCTGCACCCAGGTTCAGGAAAAGCTTGACGCCGCTCTTAAGCTCACCGGCAACGACCAGAAGAAGGCTTGGGGCGAGATCTTCGACCTGCTCAGCGAGCAGGTGCCGCTGTACCCGATCTTCCACCGCAAGACTCCTACCGCTTACAACGGCGAGTCCCTGGTTAACTTCCGTCCGATCGCGATCACCGGTCTGTCCTTCGAGAACGTAGGTTCCACCAAGTAAAAGCTTTACTAGCTAAGTTAGCCACGCTGGCTTAGCTAGTAAGTTTTAGCGGCCAGGGTAGCGCTTAAGTAGGCATCGCCATTAAGTTGCGCCCTGGCCGCGCCCGCTAGGGGATTTGCGGCCCGGCCAGGTGGTTTGCTTGGTTTCCTGTGTGGTTTCTGCGTGGTGCAGCTGGTGGCCCTGTCAGGTGGTTCCTGCGTGGTGCAGCTGGTGGCCCGGCTGGGACGTTGCTGGGCTGGGGAGGGGGACGACGGCGTCGTCGGCCCCGCGCAAAAGCTGGCTTAAAAGGCTGGCTGGCCCCAAACCCGCTGGTCCGAAGCCAGTCCAAACCGGCAGGCCACAAGCCAGCAGACTCAAAAGCCAGTAAATCTCTTAGTAGTCTTTGCCACTGTAGGCAAACAATCAATAGCACTTGCTATTAGACATCAGATGTCCGACAATAGACACAACGGCGGACCACAAACCTGCCGGGCGCACACGTGTCATAGAAGACGTGAACGCAAAAGCAAAGGAGCAAACTCGTGTCTAACCTGATCCGCCTAATTGGCCGGCGCCTAATCGCGCTGCCATTCATGGTGGTTGGTGTGACCTTGCTGGTGTTCTTGGTAATGTCGCTTTCTCCCGCAGACCCGGCCGTTCTGGCCCTGGGAGAATCAGCCAGTCCAGAAGCGCTAGCGCAGTATCGCACCGCTCATCACCTAGATGACCCCCTATTTCAACGATTCTGGGATTACCTAGTTAACCTCTGCCAAGGTGACCTAGGCCAATCATTCACCGGTAACGACATTACCGACCTAGTTAAAAACGCTTTCCCCATCACCTTGCAGCTAACCTTCATCGGTATGTTCCTGGCGGTAATCATCGCCCTGGTGCTGGGTATCATCGCCGCCCTTTACCGTGACCGCTGGCCCGACCAGGTCATCCGCGTCATCTCTATCGCCTCCCTGGCCACCCCCTCCTTCTGGCTGGCACTGCTCATGATCCAGTGGTGGTCGGACGTGCCCGGAGGCACCGGCACCTTCCCCTCAGTAATCACTGAGTGGATCCCCTTCGGAGACGAAGGCTACCTACGCCAAATCACCCTACCCGCCATCGCCGTCGCCCTACCCAACTCCGGGTCACTAACCCGTGTAGTGCGTACCGCCATGGTTGAAGAACTCGATAAAGACTACGTACGCACCGCCATTGGTGCCGGCATCCCCAAGAGCATTGTGGTAGCCCGCAACGTGCTACGTAACGCTCTAATCACCCCGCTCACCGTGCTGGGCCTGCGCATCGGCTACGCCATGGGTGGAGCCGTGGTTATCGAAATGATCTTCAACATTCAAGGTATGGGCCAGTTGATCTTCAGGGCATCACCCGTAACGACGTAAACATCGTTCAGGGCGTGTCCATCACCGTGGCCGCCGCCTTCATCATCATCAACATCATCGTTGACATGCTTTACGTACTGGTCAACCCGCGCATTAGGAGCGTGTGAGTGATGCGCCACCAAAAGAAACTAGACAAGGTAACTGCCCCTGCGGCGCGCTTCCAGGATGGAAAGCCATGCCGCTGGGAAGCAAAAATCGCAGTAGTGGTTCTGGTAGCGCTCGCGCTTATGGCCATACTCGCCCCCGAACTTGCTCCCTTCAAACCCGGCCAAAGCGGCCTGGCCAGCGTAGAGAGTAGTAACCCTCGACGACGGCACCGAAACCAACATCACCAGCCAGGCTGCCCCGCCTGGAGGCGACTTCATCTTCGGAACCGACGGCTCAGGTCGTGACGTGCTCTCCCGCATCATCTACGGTGCGCGAGTATCACTGGTAGTAGGTATCTCCGCTACCGCCCTGGCCCTGGCTGCGGCTGTAGTGCTCGGCGCTATCGCCGCCACCGGCCGCAAATGGATCGCCGAAGCCTTGATGCGCACCCTGGACGTAATCATGTCCTTCCCCGGTATTGCGCTCGCGGCTGTGCTGGTGCTGGCGCTGAGCGCCACGCTACCTACGCTGCCAGTGGTGGTGGTCTCCATTGCGGTTTTGTATGTGCCACAGTTAACCCGTGTGGTGCGAGCCAATATCATCTCCCAGTTCGGAGAAGACTATGTGGCTGCCTCCAAGGTAATGGGTGCCTCGGTGCCCTGGATCTTGTTCAAGCACGTAGCTCGCAACTGCATCGCCCCGATCATGGTTTTCGCCACGGTTTTGGTGGCAGACGCGATCGTATTTGAGGCCTCACTAAGCTTCGTGGGCGCAGGCATCAAGGCCACCAACACACCTACCTGGGGCAACATGCTCTCTGAAGGTAAGGCCCTGTTGCTAAGTGGTCACTGGTGGGTGACTTTCTTCCCCGGTCTGTTCATCTTGATCACCACCTTGTGCCTGAACGTTTTGTCTGAGGGCCTAACTGACGCTATGGCCTCGCCGCGTATCCGTTCGCGCGCCGACGTCGAAGCTGACGAAGCCGCCCTGGAAGAAGCCGCTGGTGAAGGCCACGGCAAGGATGGCGAGCTGGTGACCGAAAAGAGCATCTTTGAGTCCTCCTACCCCGAGATTCGCCGTCCTGAGGTGCAAGAGAACGTATCTCTAAGCGAGCGCCTAAACCAGCTGCGCGACTCTGAACTCAAGCGCCGCGACCGCCTGGTTTACGCCACCCCTGAACAGGAACCGGTGCTGGAGGTTAAAAACCTATCCATTGCCTTCCCGGCCCAGCACGGTGACGTCAACATTGTTGACAACGTGTCCTTCTCAGTGCGCCCGGGTGAAACCATGGGTCTGGTGGGTGAATCCGGTTGCGGTAAGTCCATCTCCTCCATGGCGGTTATGGGCCTGCTCCCGCCTAGCGCCCGCATCAGCGGTGAAATCCTGTTCAAGGGCAAGAACATCTTGGAGATGACCCCGCAGCAGCACAATGACCTGCGCGGTCACGAAATGAGCATGATCTACCAGGACGCGCTCAGCTCGCTTAACCCCTCCATGCTGATCAAGGCCCAGATGAAGCAGCTAACTCGACGCGGGGGCACCCGCAGCGCTGAGGAACTGCTGGAACTGGTGGGTCTAGACCCGGTGCGTACCCTGCAAAGCTACCCGCACGAGCTCTCCGGCGGTCAGCGTCAGCGCGTACTGATCGCTATGGCCCTAACCCGCGACCCGGCGCTGGTGATCGCTGACGAGCCCACCACCGCCCTGGACGTGACCGTGCAAAAGCAGGTGGTTGACCTGCTCAACAAGCTGCGTGAAGAGCTCGGCTTCGCAATGGTCTTCGTCTCTCACGACCTGGCGCTGGTGGCCAAGCTGGCTCACCGCATCACGGTTATGTACGCCGGCCAGGTGGTTGAGCAGGCTGAAACCATGGAGCTGCTAACCAACCCCACCCACGAATACACCCGTGGCCTGCTCGGTGCGGTGCTCTCCATTGAGGCTGGCTCCAACCGTCTGCACCAGGTGCGCGGCACCGTGCCCTCGCCGCGTGAGTTTGTCGACGGCGACCGTTTCGCCCCGCGCTCTAGCTACCCCGAGGTTGGGCTACACACCCGCCCTGTACTCAAGCCGGTTGATGGCGACCCCAACCACGTGTTTGCTATCACCCCTGAGCTTGAGGCGCTGCTGAAGAAAGAGGCAAAGTGATGAGCCAGGAATGGGACCCCAAAGATCCGGTAGTTGAACTACGCAACGTCAACGTCATCCACAAGTCACGTACCGGTGGGCTTTCCACCCTGACACGGTGCACGCGGTTAACGATGTTTCGCTAACCATCAGCCGTGGCCAAACCCTGGGAATCGTGGGTGAATCTGGTTGTGGTAAATCCACCACCGCCCGCGTAATGGTGGGTTTGCAGCCCATCACCAGTGGTGAGGTGCTGTTCAAGGGCCGCAAGCTCACCCACTCCAAGGCTGACCGGCGCGATCTGGGCCGCTCCATTTCGGTAGTGTTCCAGGACCCGGCCACCGCCTTGAACCCGCGCATGATCGTGCACGACACCCTAATTGACCCGCTTAACGTACACGGCATTGGTTCACCCAAGGAACGCGAGGCGCGCGTACGTGAGCTGCTGGAACTGGTTGGTTTGCCGCTAAGTGCCCTGGATGTGTTGCCGCGCCAAATCTCCGGCGGTCAGCGTCAGCGTGTGGCTATTGCCCGTGCGCTGGCTTTGGACCCCGACATTATCGTGGCCGATGAGCCCACCAGTGCTTTGGACGTGTCGGTGCGCGCCCAGGTGCTCAACCTACTACAGGATCTAAAAGCCTCGCTGGGTTTGGGCCTGGTTTTCATCTCCCACGACATCAACACGGTGCGCTATGTATCTGACCGTATTGCAGTTATGTACTACGGCAAGATCATTGAAGAAAACACCACCAAGGAAATCTTTGCTCACCCCAAAGATGCCTACACCCGCAAGCTGCTTTCAGCTGTGCCTTCGCTTTTGAACGACGCGGGGCCTAAGGCGTCCCCGGCGGCCTAAGCACAGCTAAAAGATCAGATAATTTCCACTAAAAAGAATTGCAGGAACAATCATGGATAAGCGTTTCACCGGTATGATTCCGCCGGTCGTAACCCCCTTCACCGCTGAGGGTGAAGTTGACCTAGAAGCCCTAGACCGCGTCATTGAGCACCTGGTCGAGGGAGGCATGAACGGCCTGTTCATCCTCGGCTCTTCAGGTGAGGTGGCCTACCTAAACGACGCCCAGCGCGACGCCGTCACTGCTCGCACCGTAGCCACCGCTGCCGGCCGCGTGCCGGTGCTGGTGGGTGCCATTGAAACCACCGCCAAGCGCGTCATTGACCGCGCCCTGCGCGCCCAGGAGCTAGGCGCCGACGCTATTGTGGCCGCCGGCCCCTTCTACGCCCTGCCCAGCGCCGCTGAAGTAGCCGACCACTTCCGCGCCATCCACGCCGCCATCGACCTGCCCCTGTTCGCCTACGACGTGCCCGTGCGTCTAGGTGGCCTAAAGCTTGGCCGCGACATGCTGGTTGAGCTGGGTAAGGAAGGCGTAATCGTAGGTGTTAAGGACTCCTCTGGCGACGACGTCAGCTTCCGTCGCCTGGTGGCTGCCAACGAGGCCGCCGGTCACCCTCTAAGCCTGCTAACCGGCCACGAGTGCGTGGTTGACGGCATGTTGCTGCTAGGTGCCGACGGCGCCGTGCCCGGCTACGGCAACGTAGACCCCCATTCCTACGCGCAGCTGCTTGAAGCCGCGCGTGCCCACGAGTGGGATAAGGCCCGCGAGATTCAGGACCGTATCTGCGCAGGCTTCGAGATCGTGTTCGCGGTTAAGGGCCAGGGTGCTGACGGCACCGGTATCCCCGCGTTCAAGACCGCCATGGAGGCTGTAGGTGTACTAGACAATGCCTACATGGCTCCGCCGGTTAAGGCGCTAGAAGGCGAAAACCGTCAGCGCGTGATCGACATTGTGCACGCCGTGGGTCTGGCCTAGTTAAGGCCTGCGTATGGCCGGACCTGATTTATTTGGGTCCGGCCATTTGCGTAACTGCCGGTAGCTGCGCCGGATAGAAGGAAAATCATGCAAAAACTTGTTGTGGGAATTGACTTAGGCGGTACCAAAAATGGCTGGTGCCCTGGTTGATAGTGAGGGCAACCTAGTTGGCCCCATCCTTAAAAGTACCTACCCCCGCCCATGACGGGCGCGCGGCCATGCTTGACGCTATTGCTGAGCTGGCGGGCAAAGTTATTGCTGCGGGCACCACCAACACCGGTGAATGGACCATTGCCGGGGTGGGGATCGGCACGGCTGGGGTAGTGGATGTAACCAGCGGCTCTATCGTGGCCTCCACCGACGCCATCAGTGAATGGGCCGGCACCCAGGTGCGTGAAGGGGTAGGTCAGCGCCTTAAAGAAGCTGGCTATAACGTGCCCATTCACGTTGAAAACGATGTGGACGCTCACGCCGGCGGGGAAGCTTGGCTGGGAGCTGGACGCGGGGCCCGCTGCGCCATTGTGGTGGCCGTGGGCACGGGCGTAGGCGGCGCCGTCGTAATTGACGGGCAAACCTGGCGCGGCACCCACCACCTAGCCGGGGACCTGGGCCACTTCCCAGCCGTTGGCGCGCAAGGCGAGCCGTGTACCTGCGGGCGCTTTGGTCACCTCGAAGCCGTCAGCGCCGGCCCCCAAATTTACCGGCGCTACCTGGCCCTGGGGGGAGACGCGCAGGTAAGCGGCACCCGTGAGCTAGAAACTCGGGCTGAAGCCGGCGATGAACTAGCCGCGCAGGTTTACCGCGACTCAGCCCAGGCGCTAGCAAACGTGCTGGTGGGGCTGGCTTATACGCTTGACCCTGACTGCATCATTATTTCGGGCGGCCTCGCTAACGCCGGCAAATGCTGGTGGGGCCCGCTGCAGGAAACCTTTAAGGCCCAGCTCAGTGGGCCACTGGAAAATCTAGAACTCGTAAGCGCCCAGCTGGGCTCCACCGCCCCCATTGTGGGAGCCGCGCGCGGGAGCTTGGCAGTTAATTAACTAGGAGAAAATTGTGACTAACGTAATTGAGCAGCTCAAAGGCGGTTTGATCGCCTCGGCGCAGGCTTACCCGGGTGAGCCTATGCGTGACCCGCGCACTATGGACCAGATCGCCCAGGCTTGCGTACTGGGTGGGGCCGTGGCTATCCGCGCCCAGGGGCTAGCTGACCTGGCCCTTATCAACCAGCACGTGGATGTGCCCGTGATTGGTTTGTGGAAAGACGGTCACGACGGCGTCTTTATCACCCCCACGCTCACTCACGCTGTGGCTGTGGCCGCCACCGGCAGCCAGATTGTGGCTATTGACGGCACCCGCCGCCCGCGTCCCGATGGGCGCAGCTTTGCCCAGACGGTAAGCGAACTAAAGGCTGCTTTTCCGCAGGTGCTGGTGATGGCTGACTGCGGTAGCGTCGATGACGCTAAGGCCTCCCAGGATGGGGGAGCGGACCTAGTGGGCACTACCCTAGCGGGTTACACCGGTGAGCGGCCCAAGACTGAAGGGCCCGACTGGGAGGTGATTGAGCAGGTGCTAAACATTGCGCAGGTGCCTGTTATCGCCGAAGGACGCATTCACACTCCCGCTCACGCCGCCCAGGCGATCCAAATGGGGGTCCACGCAGTGGTGGTTGGAACCGCCATTACCCACCCCACCAGCATCACTTCATGGTTTGTAGGTGCTGTAAAAAACGTGCAATAAGCCTGCGATCGTGTTCTAATAAGGACATATAAGCGTATATTCTCAATCGCATGGCGTGTAGAAGGTGACAGATTAGCGCAATATGCGTACCGTTTGTCATACGAGACGCCGCCGGCGAATCCCTACCATTCCGGATGGAGAACACTATGTCCGTCAACCGCACTGAGCTGATTGCTGCAATTGCCGAGCGCGCTAACCTGACCAAGACCGAGGCCGAGGCTTTCCTGTCTGCTTTCCAGGATGTCTTGGTTGAGAACGTTGCTAAGGGTGAAGCCGTGAAGATTACCGGCCTAATGGGTATCGAGCGCGTTGAGCGTGCGGCCCGCACCGGCCGTAACCCCCGTACCGGTGAGGAAATCCAGATTCCCGCTGGTTACGGCGTTAAGCTAACCGTCGGCTCCACCTTGAAGAAGGCTGTAGCCAACAACTGATTGCGCCCAGGCGCAGTTAACACAGGGCAGCACTCGCGCGGTGCTGTCCTGTTTTGCTTTCTTTGTCAGCCCCCCATGACGCGCGCTAACGCCGCCTTAGTCATGTGTTAGCACCCGGTTAAAGCCCCGCTGCCTACCCAGGCTTTTTGGCCCGGCAAATGCCCTCCAGGGAGCCTTAAAAAGGCCTATAGAGGACCCTAAATTCATCCCAGCGAATGAGGTCCCAGCAGCCTAAACGTGTTCAAAATTGCCTTATGAGCACAGCCACCCTCCTAGCAACCCCACCCAGAGCCCAAACGCCCTGGATATGGTGGGTTTGGTTAAAAGTTTTTGGATCCAAGGTAGCGGTCGATAACCTTTACTTATCAATCCCTGCCGGGTCTATTTACGGCGTCGTCGGCCCTAACGGGGCGGGCAAAACCACCACCTTGTCAATGACCACGGGCCTACTAACCCCAGATCACGGCAAAGCCTACGTTTTAGGCGTAGATGTGTGGGCGCAACCCCGCCGGGCCAAGCAGCTGCTAGGGGTACTGCCAGACGGGCTACGCACTTTTGACCGCCTCAGCGGCGCAGAGCTACTCATCTACTGCGGCCTACTGCGCGGCATGGAGCGTGAACAGGTACTCAAACGCACCCAGCAGCTTCTATTGGCCCTGGGCCTAGCCGACACCGGCAACAAGCTGGTGGCCGACTACAGCGCGGGCATGCGCAAAAAAATTAACCTAGCCTGCGCCCTCATCCACGCCCCCAGCGTGCTGGTGCTAGATGAGCCTTTCGAGGCGGTAGACCCGGTTTCAGCCCAAGCCATTATCCAGATCCTGCACGAGTTTGTCTCGCGCGGGGGCACCGTGGTGCTCTCCAGCCACGTGATGGATACGGTGGCCAAGCTGTGCACACATGTGGCCGTAATCAATGCCGGGCAAGTAGTGGCCTGCGGAACAGTGGCGCAGGTGGCTGACGGCATGGACCTCAATGAGCGTTTCGTGCAGCTAGTGGGCGGACCCATGCAACACGAGGAGATGACATGGTTGCAACCCTCGTCAAACTAAGGTGGCGCCTAACCATTAATAGCCTGCGCGGCGTCTGGTGGAAAATCCTGCTTGAAGCCTGGCTATTTCTAAACCTATTTGCATTTTTAGCTTTTGCTATTGGCGGCCTAATTGCTTTAGGGATGCTGGGCTGGCGCTACACCCCGCAGGTTTTAAGTGTACTAGTAACCCTAAGTGTTACCGGCTGGCTTATTTTCCCGCTACTAATAACCGGTGCAGATAACTCTTTAGAGCCGCGCCAATTACGCCTCTGGATAGTACCTTCACGTAAATTAGCGGCCGGGTTAATTGTGGCCGCCGGGGCTGGTGGGCCAGGAATTATTACCGGCCTGGTGCTACTAACCATGGTTATTACCTGGCTGCTACACGGCAGCGTGGCGGCAGCGGCATTTGCGCTAGTCAATATGGTGCTGGCCTGGCTAACTGCAGTGATCGGCTCTAGGTGGGTAGTTACTGCGGCAGCGCTTGGCTATCGACGCCGCAGCCGGGAACTGGTTACCAGCTTTGGCATATTGCTGATTATTGGTTTAGCGCAGCTACCCAACCTAATTTTTAGTCTGCATTTGGATAGCAGCCTTAGCGGCTGGCTGAAGTTGGCACGCTACAGCCAATACCTACCTACCGCCTGGGCGGGCGCTGCGCCAGCTCAGGCAGCTAGCGGAAACTACCTGCTAGCAAGTGCCTTTACAGTGTCTAGTGTGCTGCTGGTAGGGGGCCTGTACTGGCTCTGGCAGCGCGCGCTTAATAAAGCCATGACCGCTAATGTGACCACTAATGATAAGGGCGCAGGTAAAAACAGCGAACTTAGTAAAGTGTTTGCTGCGCAAGAATTCTTTACTAAATTCATGCCCTCCCCGGCGGCCACGGTTTGCGCGCGCAGCCTGCGCTATTTAGTGCGTGATTTTAGGCTGCGAATATCATTTATAGCCTGCATATTTATGATCGTGCTGTTTATGGTGGTGTTTATTGGTCAAGCACAGCGCTCTGGCAGCGCAATTATGGTCTATTTTGCCTCACTGATGATATCCATAGTTATGGGTTTATCTGTGGCAGATGATTTAGCTACTGACTCCACCGCCATTCATACCTCCCTACTAAGCGGTATTAGCGGCCTGCATGAGCGCCTAGGGCGCCTGGCGGCAACGGCGATCTGGCAGCTGCCGCTGGTATTGGTGGTTAGTCTGATCATGCCGCTGCTTTCCAATCAGGCCAAACACTTACCCATTTTGCTGGGGCTAAACCTGGCCGTGTGGGGAGTAGTGGTAGGCGTGGCCCAAGTTCTGGCAGTGGTTTTCCCCTACCAAACCAACCCGCCTGAAGCTAGCCCGTTTAATGCCAAAGGCAGTGGAGCTGACGCGCTGCTGGCTTCACTAGCTCAGATGGGTTCAATGCTGGCTTCTATGCTTTTGGTAACCCCCACCATTGCCCTGAGCGTTTACTGCGGCGTTAGCGAAAACTTCCAGTTGGCCTGGCTTTGCGTGGTTCTGGGAGTGGTTAATGCGCTGGTTGTGATGGTTGTAGGTGTACGTATGGGCGGCAAGCTGCTAGATGGGCGCTGGGCGCGACTGTTGTTCACCATTTCGCAGTGGCCTGGTCATACCCAAAGCTAAGGTTTGACGACGGCGCTAGCTAATGCGGGCTGTGAGCTTATGTTCACAGCCCGCATGTGTATGACCCTATTCACTTTAATGATAGAAGTTGATCGATTGGGTTATAATTTAATCGAAGTTAATCATCTGATTTCATTCGTTACATCATTGGAGATGGACATGGAAGTTGTTGTTCTACCTGACGCCCAAGCTATCGCTGAGCGCGCCGCAGACGCCATCGAAGCCGTCCTAGTGGCTAAGCCCAACGCGGTTTTGGGTACGGCCACTGGTTCTAGCCCGCTACCGCTCTATGACGAGCTAGTGCGCCGCAACCAAGCAGGCAAGCTATCTTTCAAGGACGTCACCGGCTACATGCTGGACGAATATGTAGGCCTGCCCGTTGACCACTACGAGCGCTACGCCAACTTCATGGAACGCAACCTGCGCTCGCGCACCGACATGGCCCCCGGCGCCCTACACGGCCCTGACGCCTTAAACCCTGACCCGCAGGCTGCTTGCGACGACTATGAGCGCGCCCTGGCTGAGGCTGGTTACGCCGACGTGCAGATTCTAGGTATCGGCTCTGATGGTCACATTGGCTTCAATGAGCCTGGCAGCCCGCTAGACTCGCGCACCCACCTCGATAAGCTCACCGAGCAGACTCGCCGCGACAACTCGCGTTTCTTCGATAACGACATTAACAAGGTGCCCACCATGTGCATCACCCAGGGCCTGGCCACCATCATGGAAGCCCGCAAACTGGTGCTGATCGCCACCGGTGAGAACAAGGCTGAGGCTATTAAGCACCTAGTTGAGGGTGAAGTAAGCGAGCAATGGCCGGCCACGGTAATGCAGCGTCACCCCGACGCCCTGGTGCTGCTAGATGCCGCTGCCGCCTCCAAGCTGAGCAAGTAACGCCGCCACAAGCCACTGAGGGGCGGCACAGCCCGCTTCAGATGTCGTTCCCCCAGTCCCAAACAGCCGCTGCCCGCATTTGTTGGCAGCGGCTGCGGCGTTATTGGGCTAGGTGGCGCCAGGATCTGCGATCAGCTTGGCAAGCAGTTGTGGCAATGCCATGAGCGGGGCGGTGGGTTTGAGTGTTGTGCCAGGGGAGCGGGGCGGTGCGTTTGAGCGTTGTGCCAGGGGCGACGTCGTAAGTGGGCAAAGCCACTGGTGAGGTTAAGGCGGGCTAGACCCCAGGAAATCTGGCGGTTTTCGGGGGACAGCCAGCCCTAAAAACAGCTTAACCACCCCTTAAGTCAGGGCCCCTGTAATGACGCCTACACCGCTGAGAGCGTGATGACAAAGGTTAAAGCCCTCAAGGAGACATAAAATTACAGCTATGAGTGAGCCTTTGGACCCCATGGAACCCGGCGGTAGCCCCAGCCAGTCAGCTGGGACCGCAGTTTTGGAGCGCGAAGAGCTCCGCTCCACTGACGACGGCGACGCAGACCGCTTCGCCCACTATGTACGTAAAGACAAAATCGCTGCTGCCGCCGCATCCGGGCGTCCCGTAGTGGCCCTGTGCGGCAAGGTGTGGCGCCCTCAGCGTGACCCTGCCGCCTACCCGGTGTGCCCCACCTGCAAGTCAATCTACGAGCAGATGAGCCAGTCCCCAAAAGGTAACGGCCCCAGGCGCCCGCGTTTCCCGTTCGGCGGCCGGGGCTGAAAGCCGAGGCTAAGGCTTGGAGCTAAAACCCGGGCCTGGAAGCCTGGGCTGAAAGCGCCTTCAACTAGAAGCTGCGACTGTCTCAAAACTGTAAATCTGCGCGCCGGGGCCCAGCCCCGGGCGTTAGATTTTTGGGCCCAAAATCAGGGGGCGGTGTGCAAAGCCCGCTGCAATTGGGGGGCGCAGTGCGCCTTAGTGGGCTCGGGCCGCCAGCGCGCCAAGACCACAGATACGCGGCGCCGGCAGCGCCCCAAAACATAGGACGCGCCGAAAAAAGCAAAACCATTAGCCTCACCCCGGTTGGGGGTAGCCTTGTGCAGGCCCCAACCGCGCTAAGCGTGGCTAATTTATTGGCTTAATTCATTTATGTGGCTTGATTTATGAGAGGGATCGGTAAAAATTGGTTCAATTGCGCCGTTGGCAGCGTGAAGCTTTCGCCACATACATGTCTAGCCAGCCCCAAGACTTCCTGGCGGTAGCCACCCCCGGCGCAGGTAAAACCACTTTCGCGCTAACCCTGGCTAGCGAGCTCATACGCACCGGTGAGGTACACAAGCTAACCATCGTGGCCCCCACCGAGCACCTCAAATACCAGTGGGCAGCCTCAGCCGCCCGCTGGGGGCTGCGTATTGACCCCACCTACTCCAACTCTGGTGGGGGAGCAGGCAGCAACTTCGACGGCGTCGCCCTAACCTACGCGCAGGTAGCCTCCAACCCTAACCTGCACCGCGCCCGCACCAGCGCCAGCCGCACCCTGGTGATCCTAGACGAGGTGCACCACGCCGGAGACGCGCTGAGCTGGGGAGACGCAATCTATGAAGCATTTAGTGGGGCCCGCCGTCGCCTGAGCCTAACCGGTACCCCCTTCCGCAGTGACACCGCCGCCATCCCCCTTCGTCACCTACGCCCCCGATGCCAACGGCATCAGGCGCTCACAAGCCGACTACACCTACGGCTACGCTGACGCGCTAGCCGAAAACGTGGTGCGCCCAGTTATTTTCATGTCCTACTCAGGCCAAATGCGTTGGCGCACCAAAGCCGGCGACGAGGTCTCAGCCCGCCTGGGCGAGCCGCTAACCAAAGACCTAGAATCCCAAGCCTGGCGCACCGCCCTAGACCCCGCTGGGGAGTGGATCCCCGCCGTCCTGGCCGCAGCTGACCAGCGCCTTAGCGAAATTCGCCGGCAAATCCCTGATGCTGGCGGCCTAGTGATCGCCACCGACCGTGAAAAAGCTCGCGCCTACGCACGCCAACTAGCCGCCATCACCGGCGAAAAACCCACGGTGGTGCTCAGTGACGACAATGGCGCCTCAGAAAAAATCGAGCAGTTCTCCGCCAGCAATCAGCGCTGGATGGTGGCCGTACGCATGGTTTCCGAAGGCGTGGACGTGCCGCGCCTAGCGGTAGGGGGTGTACGCCACCTCCACCTCAACCCCACTGTTCTTCGCCCAGGCCATTGGGCGTTTCGTGCGTGCGCGCCGGCCTGGAGAAACCGCCAGCGTGTTCCTGCCTTCAGTCACCCCGCTGCTGGCGCTCGCGGCAGAGCTGGAAACTGAGCGCGACCACGCCCTGGATCGACCCGCTAAAGAAGATGACGGGCCAGGACCTGTTCGCTAATCCTGAAGATAGGCTAATTGCCGCCGCTAACCGGGAAGAAAAAGCCTCTGACGCGCTACTTCCCGGCTTTGAGGCCATGGATTCCACCGCTGAATTTGACCGGGTACTTTTCGACGGCGGCGAGTTTGGTACTGGCGCCATGGTCGGTAGCGTGGAGGAACAAGAGTTTTTAGGGCATCCCAGGTTTGCTCGACGCCGACCAGGTGAGCCAGATTTTAAAGGCCCGCCAGGCGGAGCAGGTTAAAACCCAAAAACGTTCACAGGCCGCCGCCGCCCAGCGGGCAGCCAACGCCGGCATTGAGGATGCCCGCCAGCGTGACGCGGCCCGTAAAGAGCTCAGCCAGCTGGTTTCTAGCTGGGCGCGCCGCTCAGGCCAAAGCCATGGGGCGGTGCACGCTGAGCTGCGTAGAGTCTGCGGGGGTCCGGAGGTGGCGCAGGCGACGACGACGCAGATCCGCACCCGGGTAGATACCTTGCGTAAGTGGTTTGTGGGCCGACGCTAAAACCACGCGCAGCCAGGTCGCGTGGGCTACGCCAGATACGCGCTTGTGGCGCGCTTTGGGAGCGCAAACACCTGGCCGCGTCAGGCTGCGGGCTGTGTGGGCTGCGCCGGCCGCGCTGCGCAGTAGGCGCCGCGAGCGCCTAAAACAGCAAGTGGCGGTGGATTTGCATCCACCGCCACTATTTATGCGGGAGCTCAGCTTTAGTGCTCAGCCCTACCCATGGTTTTGCTCAGCATTGGCCTTAGCCCAGGTCAGCCCCGGGGTGCTGGCTTTGCTCAGCCCTGCTTGGTTTCACGTGAATCAAGATCCATGCGACGGGTAGGAATAGCGATTTCACCTTCGCTCAGGCGCCAGGCCTGGTAGGGCAGCTGGGCGCGGGCGGCACGGTGACGCTCAGCAGCGCGGGTGAGGGCGCCGTCGTCGTAGTGCTCAGGCAGGATGTGACCCTTTCCACCAACTGCAGCTGCAGCGGGCGGGCCTGGTTGCGTTCCAGCTCAGCCTCAGCGGCCTCGGGGTCAAGGGCGCTGATCAGTAGCTCTTCGGTGGCGGAACCGTCAATGATCACGCGGCCAGCGGTCTTGCGGCCACCCACACTTGACTTACCGCCACTAGACTTCTTAGCTACCTTTTCCATCTCGCCGGCGCTGTTTTCGCGCTCAACCATCTTGTACACCAGCGCAGCCGTGGGCACGCCCGAGCCGGTAACCAGCTTGGTACCCACACCGTAGATGTCTACCGGGGCCGCACCCAGCGCAGCGATAGCGTATTCATCCAGGTCAGAGGTGACCACAATCTTGGTGTCGGGGCAGCCTAGGGAGTCTAGCTGGGCGCGTACCTTGAAGGCCTCGGCCACCAGGTCACCAGAGTCTAGGCGCACGGCACCTAAAGTGCCCCCAGCGGCCTTGGCGGCGTCAACAGCGCGCTGCACGCCGCGCGCAATGTCGTAGGTGTCAACCAGGATGGTGGTGCCCACGCCCAGGGAGGCGATCTGGGAGTCAAAAGCGGTGCGTTCGTCGTCGTGCAGCAGCGTGAAAGCGTGGGCGGAAGTACCTACGCAACGGATGCCGTAACGCATCCCAGCTTCCAGGTCACTGGTGGAGGTGAAGCCGGAAACCACGGCGGCGCGGGCGGCGGAAACGGCGGCGTCTTCGTGAGTACGTCGGGCTCCAAAGTCCATGCAGGGGCGTCCGTGGGCGGCGATAGTCATACGTGAGGCGGCGGAGGCCACGGCGCAGTCGTGGTTGAAAATGCTCAGCGCCATGGTCTCAATGATGCAGGCCTGAGCGAAGTCAGATTCAACGGTTAGCAGGGGAGAACCCGGGAAGTAGCATTCACCCTCGCCGTAGCCGTAAATGTTGCCGTCAAAGTGGAAGTTTTCCAGGTAGTTGATCGTGGCCTTGTCAACAATGCGCTGATCGGATAGGAAACGTAGCTGGTCTGGCTCAAAATGGAAGTTTTCCAGAGCTTCAAGAAAACGCCCGGTGCCGGCAACCACGCCAAAGCGACGTGAAGGGGGCATCGAGCGTCCAAAGATCTCAAACACACTGCGGCGTTTGGCGGTACCATCTGCCAGCGCAGCTTGCAGCATGGTCAATTCATACATGTCGGTCAGAAGTGCCGTACTCATGGCTTAACTTTAGCCACACCTTAAGGATTTTGCAGTGTCTTGGGGATAACTCCCGATTCCCTAAAGTGCTTTGTGTGGCTGGGTAAAGTACAAGCTCACAGCGTTTTTGGTGACGTTAGTAAGGTTTAGGCGCTGTTAGTGCAGTCCTTTGTTCAGGTTTTAACCCGCCGGGCGGTGTCTGTTATCACTGATAAGAAAAGTGCTTATTAAAGCCAGAATCGACTAGGGTCTAATGACGTGAATGACGCACCGATTGGTATTTTTGATTCAGGAGTTGGAGGATTGACGGTAGCGCGTGCAATCCTCGATCAGCTGCCTGGTGAGCGTCTGCTTTATATCGGTGACACCGCGAACAGCCCGTATGGGCCTAAGCCTTTGGAACAAGTGCGTTCTATGGCTTTGAACGTGATGGATGAGCTGGTTGACTCGGGCGTCAAAATGCTGGTTATTGCCTGTAATACCGCTACGGCGGCAGCTTTGGATGAGGCGCGTGAGCGGTACACCAAAGGGATGGGCATTCCGGTTATTGAGGTGATTTCTCCGGCGGCGCGCACAGCGGCAGCTTTGACTCGTTCAGGGCGTGTGGGTGTGATTGCCACGGCGGGAACGGTTAACTCTGGGGCCTACGCGCGGGCTTTGCAGGGGATCCCGGGCTTGAACTTAACTCAGCAGGCTTGTCCGCGTTTTGTGCAGTTAGCGGAGGCTGGTATTACTACTGGACCGCAGGTGCTGGATGTGGCTAAAGAGTATCTGGAGCCATTGCAGGCGGCGGCGGTGGACACTTTGGTGTTGGGCTGTACGCATTATCCGTTGCTGGCTGGGCCGATTAGTTACGTTATGGGGCGTAACGTGGCTTTGGTTTCTTCTAGCGAGGAGACTGCGAAGGATGTTTATCGTGAGCTAGCTGCCCGCGATTTGCTGCATTCTGACACTCAGGCTGCGGTGGGCTCTGGTGACGACGACGGCGCGGCTGGTACGGGTGCGGCAGGCGGTGTGGCTGGCTCTGCTGCTTTTGGGGCCGACGGCGCTACTCAAGGCGTTGCGGGTGCTGCGGCTGCGGGCGGCTCTGGCGTTGGTGGCGCTAACGCGGTCAAGCAGGTCTCTAGGCAGGGCGGCGCACACAGCGCAGCTAGCGGCAAGGGGGCTAGCGGTGCGACCCCTAGCAGCGAGGCGGCCAGCGGGCACGAGTTTAGGGCTACTGGCGATCCGGTAGCTTTCCAGGTGCTTGCCAAGCGTTTCTTAGGACCAGTGGTGGGTCAGGTACGTCAAGCTCATGCCGCCGGTGGCACGGGCGTGAAGAATTTAGATAGGGAGATTCGCGAGTGAAGCTCACGATTGTAGGTTGCTCAGGCTCGATGTCTGGACGTAAGTCCAGCGCATCAAGCTACCTGGTGCAGGCATGGGGGCCTAACACCAAGTTGCAGTTGCCAGGTACCGAAAAAATGCGGTTAGTGGTTGAAGATGAGTTAGCAGCCATAAATTGTGCTGTGGCCCCCGAGGTCACGAACGCACAGCCTGATGCGGGCAATGACCAGCGACTGTGGTCTGTAGTACTTGATTTTGGGCCGGGCTCTATGGGCCAGCTGCTTAACTACCTGGACCCAGCTGATCTGGATGCAATCTGTATTTCGCACTGCCACGCCGACCACATGGTGGATCTGGTGGGGATGCATGTTTATCGCCGCTGGCGCCCTGAGGGCGCGCTAGGGCCGGTGCTGTGTATTGGCCCCAGCACCACCTGTGAGCGTCTGCGTGGGGTCGACGGCGCCGCTAGCTACGAGGATTACCGCACAGAGTTCTCCTTTGTCACCGCAGTACCTGGCCGCTCCACCCAAATTGGCCCCTTCACGGTGACGCCGTTTGCGGCTCTACACCCGGTTGAGGCCTACGGTTACCTGGTGCAAGGCCCCAGCGAGGATGACCCCACCAAGCAGGTGACTTTAGCTTTCACCGGCGACACTGACCTATGTGAAGGCATGAGCCAAATGGTTAGTGGGGGAGTGGACCTGCTACTAGCTGAGGCGGCCTTCGTGGAGGGACGCGACGTGCTACGCGGTATGCACCTAACCGGCTACCGCGCCGGCCAGCTGGCTAGCGAGGCTAACGCCGGGCAGCTGGTGTTGACCCACATCCAGCCTTGGACCTGCCATGATGTGCCTCTAGCTGAAGCGCGCCAGTCCTTCACTGGCCCAGTTTACGACGCCCAGCCTGGACGCAGCTGGAGCCTATAGACGGGCAAATAAACGTAGGCGCTGGGGCGGTTGCCGCCCCAGCGCCTACTTGGTTTAGAACAGCTCGGCTAGCTGCGGGGCTAGGGCCCGCAGGGCCTGGCCCCGGTGAGAGATAGCGTTCTTCTCAGCGGCGCTCATTTGGGCGCTGGTGCGCCCCTGGCCACCGGGCTCATCTTCTTGGCTGGGCACAAAAATCGGGTCATAGCCAAAGCCACCCTCACCAATGCTTTGGTGTAGCAGGCGCCCATACATGCGGTGTTCTTCAACCACTACGCGTCCTTTTTGGTCCGCGCTTTGGGGTACCACCAGCACTGCTGCGCAGGTAAAGTTAGCGCCCCGGTGTGGGTCTTTTACGTCCGAGAGCTGATCGAGCAGCAGCTGCAAGTTAGCTGCATCGTCGCCGTGATGACCGCACCAGCGGGCCGAGAAAATCCCCGGCACCCCACCTAAAACATCTACGCATAGCCCTGAATCGTCGGCCACCGCCGGCAAGCCGGTAGCCTGGGCTAACGCATTAGCTTTAATGGTGGCGTTGGCGGCAAAAGAAATACCATCCTCAACCGGTTCGGGCACCTGCAAATCAGCGGCGCTAATAACACTGGCAGGGTCAAATCAGCTATCGCCTGCGCTAAAATCTCGCGAAACTCCGCCAGCTTGCCCTTATTGTGGGTGGCCAGCACCAGTTTTGCCCCCTGGGGCACAGCTACAACCATGTCACAGAGCCAAATCGCTAAGGCGAGCCACGCCGTCGTCGGCAGCCAGGGCGGCCTGCTGCAAACGTGCCAAAGTGGCGTTACCCTGGGCCGCTAGCTCCAGCAGAGTGTCTAGCTCAGTGCGGTCAAAGGGGGCGTGCTCAGCGGTGCCCTGAATTTCAATGAACTTACCGGAGCCGGTCATAACCACGTTCATGTCGGTGTCGGCGCGCACATCCTCCTCATAGGGCAGGTCCAGGCAGGGCACGCCATCAATAACACCCACCGAAATAGCCGATAGGGAGTCTGCTAGCACCGGGCGCTTAGCCTTGGCTTTAATCAGGCCGCGCTCAGTTCCCCAAGCTACCGCGTCAGCCAAAGCCACATAGGCGCCGGTAATTGCGGCGGTGCGGGTACCCCCATCAGCCTGCAGCACGTCACAGTCCAGGGCGATAGTGTTTTCACCCAGCGCACTAATATCAATGATGCCGCGTAGCGGAGCGACCAATTAGTCGAGAAATCTCGTGGGTGCGCCCGCCCACCTTGCCGCGCACAGACTCGCGGGCAGAGCGCTCTGAGCCAGCCCGGGGCAGCATGGCGTATTCAGCGGTAACCCAACCCTCACCAGAATCCTTCTTCCAGCGCGGCACGCCCGCAGTAAAAGAAGCCACACACAACACTCGGGTGCGGCCAAAGCTAACCAGCACATTACCTTCGCCGTGCTCTAGCCAGTTGCGGGTGATCGTAACCTCGCGCAGCTGGTTGGTGGCGCGTCCATCTTTGCGTACAAAATCGCTCATAAACTAAGCCTACCGTAGACAAAAAACCGAGCCAGTTAAAAACTGACTCGGCTTAGCGGTTGCAGTCTTGTGGTGAAGCGTAGGCTAGCATCTTTCCTGATCAGACTGGCTAGAGCAAAGTTCTGTATGTCTCAGAGGTTACTGTGCATTGCAGACACCTAATCTTTAAAGACTGTAATAATCGCAGCAATATTGAGTGGAAATGTTCAATAAGAGACATATCTAGATGGAACTTTTATGGTATTTCTACGAGAATGTTGGGTTAGCCCAGACTGCGCGAGTATCGATGAATTTTGTGGATTCCACTCCTGGGCCAGCATCTGCGGTTACACGAAGCCGAATCCTTGTAATAGATGAAACATCTACAGTAAAGGAAACTGACTCGCCGATAGACATGTTACTTGTTTGAAGAATTTCACCACTGTAGGCGTCAACGACCTCAAAAGTAACAATTATATCAGTATCGTGAGAAGAATCTGATTGTCCTGCTATGACAGAGAAAGTATTAGCACCTTGTGGGACCGCTAAATCAACATATCCTGAAGCCATATTACGCATCATCTGGCAGCTGAACCCCTCTGAGTAGGGCTGTTTGGCTATAGAGATATAGGAATCAATTCGTTTTATATCTGACCATGAATAGCCTGTGTTTCCCGGCCACGCGCAGGATTCAACAGTGGCGGCATCGTTAAGGTTAGGGCTCCAGTTGGTAGACTTCGTGGAAGGTTCTGGGTTATTAGAGGGGTTATCAGAGGCCTTAGGAGTATTTTCTGGGGTGTTTTCTGGGGTAGTTTCCGGAGAAGGCGTCTCAGTAACTTCAACTTCCGATGTAGATGATTGCACTGGTGTTGGGGTGGTTGTAACTATTTGCGTTACGGTATAGACAGGAGCTGGTGCGTTACTGGAAGTGTTGGAAGATGAATTGTCTGCTAAGCAACTGGTAAAACCAAACAAAGAAGCCAGGCCGACTACTGCCCCAGCGACGTATTTAAAGACGTGTTTAGCGGTTGTTTCAGCGATTTGTCTTGCTAGTGCGTCTATAAATGATTTGAAAACGGACACTAAGAAAGTAAGCTTCATTACCAACTCCCATAACCTGAGAAGGAGCTTTCATGCTATTGATGTTAAGCTGAAGTGTCAAATGGTGGATTCCACTTATTGTACTAGTCTATTTGATGATTGCTTGATGCTTTGAACCTTGGCGTTGCCGTGACGGTGAGAGTGGTTGGTGGATTAGGGGGCTGCTGACTGTTTTGCGTAGCTCAGAGGATGCGTCGTGGGATGTGCTGAGGTGTTAGCTGGAGGCTAGAGGCCCTGTATGTCACCGGCAAGCGTTCTGGAAATTTTGATCTCTAAGGTAGGGGTTCTCTGTGTGGTCATGAAACTACGTTGTTGGCTGAGGCCTTCACGAGGAAGTGATAGATGATTTGTGTGTAGCTTTGCCCACCGTAGACAAAAAACCGAGCCAGTTAAAAACTGACTCGGTTCAGCGGTGCGCGAGGGGGGACTCGAACCCCCACGCCTAGGGCACTAGAACCTAAATCTAGCGCGTCTACCAATTCCGCCACTCGCGCGTGCCGGACTAGCTTAAAACATTTCCGGCCTCAGACACAAATTATTTTAATGGGGTCTAGCTCACTTTAAGTTCTTTGCGCAGACGCTCCACGTGACCAGTGGCTTTAACGTTGTATTTAGCCAGGGCCACGGTGGCGTCAGGGTTGATAACAAAGGTAGAGCGACGTACGCCCACGCTGACGCGGCCGTAGTTCTTTTTCTCGCCCCACACTCCCCAAGCTTCCATTACCTGGTGATCTGCGTCTGAAAGCAGCGGGAAAGGTAGCTCCTGCTTGGTGGCAAAGCGTTTTAGGGCCTCAACCTTGTCTGGGCTGATACCAACTACGCTGTAGCCGGCCTCAGCCCAGGCAGCTGAGGAATCGCGAAAATCGCAGGCCTCTTTAGTGCAGCCAGGAGTGGCTGCCTTGGGGTAGAAATAGACCACAACCCCCTTGGGGGCCTTGTCTAGCAGCTGGCTTAGCGACACCAGCTCTCCGTCTGCGTTAGGGAGATTGAAGGCCGGGGCTAGGGCGCCAACTTCAAGAGTGGTCATTTATTTCTTCCTGTCTAGATTTTTTCAGGCGACTAGTTCGAGTGCTGCACGAGCGGCAGCGAGACGAGCTAGGGCGCGTTCTGAGACGGGAGGGAGGCCGACTCGGTCAGGGACTCCAGCTCGCTCTGGGCCGCCTGTAGTTCGAGTTCTAAGTTACGCATATTGTCTTCACTCCTTTTCTTCTTCAGCATCCAACAGTCTGACGGGTACGGGTATGTAACCGCCATGAGGGTTGAATATATTCCACACCGGCTAAACCTTGTGGGAATGCAGCAGCTAACAAGAGCTAACTGTTTGGTTTAAAACTGTCACTCGCGCGGTGGTGATCAGCGTTACCGCAATGGTACATGAACCGGTGGTACACCGCCAGGGACTCGAACCCTGAACCCGCTGATTAAGAGTCAGCTGCTCTGCCAGTTGAGCTAGCGGTGCAAGGAAGCAACCGTATGGTTGAGCTTCGTACACCGCCAGGGACTCGAACCCTGAACCCGCTGATTAAGAGTCAGCTGCTCTGCCAGTTGAGCTAGCGGTGCATTTTTGCTGCGCGTTTAACTTCGCAACGGAGAGAAACTTTATGTGTGCGGTAGGGGGCTTGTCCAGTCGAGAAAGCCCAAAAATCACAGTTTGTAAGCTAACTCACGTTTGTGTGGTGCTTATTGGTGCGTGCATAAGTACTTAGTGGCTTATGCGTGAGGTACAGTTAGGGACGTGTCTAAGCCGATCGTAACTTTGGCGACTTGCGCCGATTTCCCTAACCTTGACGAAGATGACCGCGGCCTACCCCAAGCCCTTTATGAGCGCGGTATCGAGCCGCGCATTGCTGTATGGAACGACCCTGGCGTTAACTGGTCTAAAGCTGGGGTAGTGGTGATGCGCTCGGTGCGTGACTATGCCCGTAAACGCAACTACGCCAACTTCCTACGCTGGGCTCGCAGCCTTGAACGTCCTCTAAATCACGCCGAGATAGTTGACTGGTTTGGAGACAAGCACTACCTCAAAGACCTGGCCGCCCGAGGCGTGCCGATTATCCCCACCACCTGGCTAGAGCCCTCCGCAAACCTGTCTAAGCACCAGGTACACACCCGTTTCCCTGCCCACGGCGACTTCGTAATCAAGCCGGCCATCTCCTCAGGTGGTCGCGGCACCGGCCGCTACACGGCCACCAGCGCCACCTCACGTTCGGCAGCTATTAACGACACCATGCACCACCTGGCGCGGGGCCGCACCGTAATGATGCAGCGCTACCTAGAGTCCGTAGACCAAACCGGTGAGCTGTCCCTGGTGTACTTCAACGGTGTGCTCTCCCACGCGGTACAGAAAAAGCCCATGCTGCACCCGCGCTTTAAGGGCGGTAGATGAAGTCCACGAGGAAATCGTTGAGGCCCGCGAACCCAGCGAAATGGAATGGCTGTGGGGTGAGCGAGTACGCCGCGCCCTACACGCCCAGATTAAGGAGCGCGCCGGGCGTGACATTCAGGTGCTCTTTAACCGCGTAGACGTAGTTAGCGACGGCGCCGGTGGCTTCTACCTGATGGAAGTATCTTTGGTGGACGCCCCGCTGTACCTAAATGCCGCTGAGGGAGCCCTAGAAAACTTCGCCGACGCTATCGCCCAGCGCGTCTTCTGGTAAGCGCCAGCTGACATGCCTGCGTGGTGCGCCGACGCCGCGACGTGCCTAGCTGCCTCTCAACTTAGGCCAGGGGCCAGATCAGGGATAAACCAGATCAGGGATAAATCAGGGGACTTTAGGGTCCCTAAAATGCCCCTGACGTGCCTAAAATTGAGGCCGTGAAAACGTTACTAAACATCATTTGGTTCATTTTTGGTGGCATTTGGCTGGCCCTGGGCTACATTTTCTTCGGCATTATCGCCTGCATCTTGGTAGTAACCCTGCCGGCCGGCGTGGCCTGCTTCAGGATCGCCAACTATGTACTGTGGCCCTTTGGCCGCGAAGTAGTGCCGGCGCCTGGAGCTGGCGCTATGAGCGGCATCTCCAATGTCATTTGGTTCCTGGTAGCTGGAGTGTGGCTGGCTATTGGCCACGTCACCACTGCCCTGGCCCAGGCCATCACCATCATCGGTATCCCGCTGGCAATTGCCAACATCAAGATGATCCCGGTGACCTGCTTCCCCTTCGGCAAGCAGATTGTCTCCTCTGACCAGGTTCACTACCGCTACTGACTAGCCGCCACGCGGCAGTTAGGGGGTCACAAAGCAGCCAGGTGGCGCTCACAGCAATGCCGCGAGCGCCCTAGGCTCAAGTTCGACTAGCCGAGTCAAGCTCAAATAGTGCCGGTGCTACTTAGCTATTGCAGCGCTACTTAGCTACCTCAGCGAAACTAGCTTTTGTTAGCTGCGCTAAAACCTTGGGGTCTAACTCCAAATCCAGTCCGCGCCGCCCGCCGGAGACAAACACTGTCTCATGCGTGGCGGCGCTGGCGTCTATCAGCGTAGGTAGAGCCTTTTTCTGGCCCAGCGGCGAAATACCACCCACCACATAGCCGGTGGTGCGCTGGGCCAGGTCTGGATCAGCCAGCTGCGCTTTCTTCCAGCCCAACTGTTTGGCGATAGCCTTCAAATCCAGGCGGCTCGCCACCGGGATAACCACCACCGCCAGGGCTTTTTCATGTGAAACTAGCAGAGTTTTAAACACTCGCGCCGGGTCTATCCCCAGTGCCTGGGCTGCTTCCAGGCCCCAAGCTTGGGCGCGTTCATCATGCTCATAGGTGTGAATCACCGGGGTGATACCGGCTTTTTGTAAAGCTAAAATCGCGCCGGTACCGGCCTCAGAGTGCTTAGATTTTTTAGCCATCAGGCTTCGCCAACTTTCAAAAGATGCAAAATTGCTTTATCTTCACGATCGCACTGGGCCACATCCACCAGGAAAACCAGGCGCCAGTCATGGTTATCGTCAGGGTCGTTTAGGATCTGCGTGGCCAGCCAGGCCCGGCCGCTACCAACAAGGGCCTCACGCAGCTTTTCGCCCACCCCAGCCAAAGCCAAAGCGGCGTCGTCGGGATCTTCATCAATTAACGCATACTGCTTAGAGTGAGCCTCAGAGTCGATAGCCAGCCACTCGTAGGCGTCATAGTAATCATCGAGCAGATTGTTAAAACGCTCACTATCCCAGGCTTTAGAGTTAGCCAGGCTCACCAGGCGATCCACATCCTCAGCGGCAATCGCCTCCACATAAGCCCACATGCCCTGACGCACCAAGGTACGCAGGCGGTGCTTATTGCGGCTAAGGGGGTACGTGACCGTCGGCGTCGGCACCAAAAGCGCGCTCCGCTGGGGCAGTGTCATTGCGTACCAGCTCCACATTAGAGCCCGCTTGCAGCTGACCTAGGGCCTCCCACTCATCAAGTAGGGACGAGTCCACGCTGCGCACTAACTCGCCCAGCCAGTCAATTAGCTCCACCACCTCATCGGTGCGGTGCTCTTCGGGCACCACCTGGCGCAAAGCCCGGTAGGCGTCAGTTAAATAACGCAGCAGCACACCCTCACTACGGGCCAACTGGTACACCGAAATCAGGTCAGAGAAAGTCATGGCCTTCTCAACCATTTCACGCACCACCGACTTAGGGGCCAGCTCATACTCCCTAACCCAAGGGTTGGCCTGGGCGTAAACCCCATAGGCGCCGGCCAGCAGCTCAGCTAAAGGTTGGGGCCAAGTAATAGCCTCCAAAGCCTCCATACGCTCGTCATAATCTAGGCCCTCAGCCTTCATAGCGGCCACTGCCTCACCCCTAGCGGCGCGCTGCTGGGCGTAAAGCAGCGGGCGTGGATCATCCAAAGTGGACTCCACCACCGAGACCACATCCAGGGTGTGCTCAGGGCTGTCCAGGCCCAACAAATCCATTGTGGCCAGGGCAAAAGGCGCCAAAGGCGCGTTGAGGGCAAAATCATCGGGCAAATCAACCGCCAGGCGCAGACGTGGCAAACCATCAGCTGCGGCCTGGGCGGAAGAAACATGCTCCAGCACCCCGGCTGTGCGCAGCGAACGGTAAATCTCTAGCGCCCGCTTTAAATGCTGGTGGGTGGCCGCCTCACCTTCATGCACCGCCTGCAGCAAATTCCACATGGCCGCCACCGGGTTAGGCCGCTCCATCAGGTTCAAAACCATGGTGGTAGTGACACGGAACTGACTAGTTAAAGTCTCAGGCGGGGGCCGCCACCAGGCGCTCAAAAGTTTTATCAGTCCAGTTCACGCGGCCTTCGGGGGCCTTCTTGCGGGTAATTTTTGCGTTTCTTGCGCTCATCGTCGCCGGCCTTAGCTAGTGCCGCCGCGTTTTCAATCACATGCTCGGGGGCCTGCACCACCACATAGCCGTGCGTGTCAAAGCCCGCGCGCCCGGCCCGCCCAGCAATCTGGTGGAACTCGCGGGCCGTTAAATGCCGCTCCTTGGCGCCGTCGAACTTAACCAAAGACGTAAACACCACGCAGCGGATAGGCACATTAATACCCACCCCCAGCGTGTCTGTGCCGCAAATAACCGGCAGTAAACCCTGCTGCGCTAAACGCTCCACCAGGCGCCGGTAACGCGGCAACATACCCGCATGGTGCACCCCAATACCGGCGCGCAACAGCTTAGAAAGCGTGGCCCCAAAACCCACCCCAAAGCGTTCGCCGGCAATGGCCTGGCTGATCTCATCACGCTGGGCGCGGTCAATTAACTTAGTGCTCAGCAGCGCACTAGCCCGCTCAATAGCCTCACGCTGAGAAAAATGCACCACATAAACCGGGGCCTTATTTTGCCCAATCAGGCGCTCCAGCAAAGGCCCAATTGCCTCCACGGAATACTCAAAATCGAGGGGGACTGGGCGTACGGCGTCGTCAACCACGGCCACAGAGCGCCCGGTGCGCTCACGCAAATCCTTAACCAGCCACGAAACATCACCCAAAGTGGCGCTTAGCAGCACCATCTGCGCCTGGGGTAGCTCCAGTAGCGGCACCTGCCAAGCCCAGCCACGCTGCGGATCGGCGTAGTAATGGAACTCATCCATCACCACCGTATCCACATCCAGTGCCCGCCCCTGACGCAGCGACTGGTTAGCTAAAATCTCGGCGGTGCAGCAAATAATGGGAGCGTCGGGGTTAATCGAAGAATCACCCGTGACCATTCCCACATTCTGGGCGCCAAATAGGCGGATCAGCTCAAAAAACTTCTCACTAACCAAAGCCTTAAGCGGCGCCGTGTAGTAAGAACGCTCTCCGCGCGCCAAAGAAGTAAAATGCGCCGCCAAAGCAATCATTGACTTGCCTGAGCCCGTGGGCGTGGCGGCAACTACATGCTCGCCCTCCACAATGGACAGCAAAGACTCCTCTTGATGGGGATACAGCGGGCGGCCGGTACTCTCAGCCCACTGCGTGAAGGCATCATAAAGCTCATCACTGGTGGGAACATAGTCCGGGTCACTCGCCGGTATTAAAGCATCAAGTACGCGATTCAAAGCAGGGGCATGGTCCACACTGGCTATTTTCTCATGTTCGTATATGCTGACACCGCACAAAGACACGGCTGCGAGGAATATCAAATGCAAGCATTAGCCCAAGCCTTACAGAATTTAGGCGATTGGCTCACCCTGCATCTGACCATGTGGATTTTGGTCGGCACCGGCCTTTATCTAACTATCAGGCTACGCGGGGTTCAGTTCAGGCTGCTGCCCGCGATGGTACGTTCCATCCTCTCCTCACGTTCGGGCGCCAGCGGGGGTATCTCCTCCTTCCAGGCCTTCACTATTTCCCTAGCCGCGCGCGTGGGTATCGGTAACGTGTTTGGTGTGGCCGCAGCCCTGATCCTGGGCGGGCCCGGCGCGGTGTTCTGGATGTGGGTAATTGCCCTGGTGGGTATGGCTACCGCTTTTGCTGAAGCCACCTTGGCCCAGATTTTCAAGGTACGCGCCGACGACGGAACTTTCCGCGGCGGCCCGGCCACCTACATGTGGCTGGGTATGGGCTCGCGTAAACTGGGCGTGCTCTTCTCCGTGCTAACCATTGCCACCTGCGGTTTTTCCATCATCATGGTGCAGTCCAACGCCATTAGTGGCATTATTGGTCCCGGTTCTAGCGTTAATGCCTCCAAGGAAGTGACGGCGGCGCTGCTGTTTGTGCTGGCGGCCCCGGTGATTTTGGGTGGTATCCGCTCTGTGGCCCGAGTTACCGAGTGGATGGCCCCCATTATGAGCGTGGTTTACCTAGGTTTGGGCCTGGGGGCGCTGGCAGTTAACTACGACCGGGTGCTGCCTGCCCTGGAAATCATTGTGGAATCTGCCTTTGGCCCAGCCCAGTTTGCCGGCGGCGTTACCGGCGGCATTATGGCGGCGCTAATCAACGGCACTAAGCGTGGCCTGTTCTCTAACGAAGCCGGTCAGGGCACCGCCCCTAACGCGGCGGCCACCGCCACCGTGGCTCACCCCATCCAGCAGGGCCTGGTACAGTCCCTGGGCGTGTTTGTGGACACCATCATTGTGTGCACCATGACCGCCATCGTGATTTTGAGTGCGGGTAGTTCGGTTTACACCCCCGGCGCGCTAGACCCCAGCCAGGCCGCGAGCCTGACCCAAAAAGCCGTGGTTTCCGCCCTGGGCGGCTGGGCTGAGATTCCCATGGCCCTAATCATTACCGTGCTGGCTTTCTCCTCAGTGCTGGCCGCCGCCTCCTACTCTGAGGTGGCCGTTAACTTCATCAGCCCCAAAAAGGGCGGACGCATTTTTGTGCGCGTGCTATCGGTAGTTAGCACCGTGCTGGGCGCCCTGGCCACGCTGGAACTGGTGTGGAACTCGGTGGATGTAATGATGGCCATCATGACCGCCACCAACCTGCTGGCCCTGATTTGGTTGGCCAAGTGGGTCTCTGGCGCCCTGCGTGACTGGGAGTCTCAGCGTCGCGACGGCGTCAAAACCCCCGTTTTTGTGGGTAAAAACAACCCCAATTTGCCTGCAGATGTAAAAACGAACGTGTGGGAAACGCCGGCGTCATAACCCTGAAACATAAAGCACTTAGGCTCGCAGTAGCTAATTTTTATCTCTGCGAAAGGAAGTGCCAATGTTGGCCATCGCCAAAACCGATGATTGGTTGGCTACGCCAACCGCTGCTCTAGGGGATTTTTCCACCTATTTCTACGGCTATTTTCTGGCCTTCTTGCTGATTGGCGTGGGGCTGTACTTCACGGTGCGCATGTATGGCATCCAGTTCCGCCTCTTTAGGCACATGGTTGCCTCACTAACCAACTCGCGTGATGGGCAAGGTGGGGGTATCTCCTCCTTCCAGGCTTTCACCATTGGCCTGGCTTCACGTGTGGGTACCGGTAACATCATTGGGGTGGCGCTGGCCATCATCATGGGTGGCCCGGGCGCCGTGTTCTGGATGTGGATAGTGGCCCTGGTGGGTATGGCTACCGCTTTCGTGGAGGCCACCTTGGCACAGATGTATAAGGTAGCTAACCCTGACGGTAGCTTCCGTGGGGGGCCGGCCTACTACATTACGCGCGGACTAAAAATGAAGCCGCTGGCTGTGGCTTTCGCAGTGGTAATTATTTTCGTATTCGGTTTCGCCTATGAGGCCACCCAGGCTAACGCCATTTCGGGCATTATGGAGCACACTTTTAACGTGCCCACCTGGGCTACCGGCGTGGGTCTGCTAGTGATCACCGCCCCCATTATTTTTGGTGGTATGCGTCAGGTAGCTAAGGTCTCTGAGTGGATCGCCCCGATTATGGCGCTGGGCTACGTGTTGCTGGCCGTAGTTATTTTGCTGCTCAACATCACCGCTATTCCTGGCGCGTTGATGGAGATTATCAAGGGCGCCTTTGGGCTGGACCAGGCGCTGGCCGGTATGGCTGGTGGGTTCACAGCCGCCGCCCTAAACGGTATTAAGCGTGGTTTGTTCTCCAACGAGGCTGGTGAGGGCTCGGTGCCTAACGCTGCTGCCGCTGCCACCACCGCCCACCCGGTTAACCAGGGTTTCATCCAGTCCATGGGTGTATTTGTGGACACCTTGATGGTGTGTACCGCCACCGCCCTGATTGTGCTGCTGTCTGGGGTTTACAACCCGGCCGCCGCCCGCACCGGCCAGTTCAGCGCCGGCACGCTCACCTCAATCTCGGTAACCTCACAGCTAGGTGGCTGGGCCCAGTACCTGATGGCCGCCATGATTTTCGTGTTCGCCTACTCCTCGCTGCTGGGTAACTACACCTACGCGGAAATCAACGACTCCTTCCTGCGCGGGGCCACCAAGAAGCTCAACCACACTTGGTTGCGGGTAATGATCCTGGTTGCCACCTATGTGGGTGCGGTAGCCTCCCTGGACTTCGTGTGGAACCTGGCCGACGTGGTTATGGGCATCATGGCCACCATCAACATCTTCGCTATCACCATCATGGGCCGCTGGGCCTTTGGGGCTTTGCGTGACTGGGAAAGCCAGTACGCCCAGCTCAAGGCTGGCAAGATTGATGAGATCCGGTTCGTCTCTAGCGACAACAAGTTCTTGCCTGGCAAGCTCCCCGGCGACGTGTGGTCTAGCGAAAACGCTGGCGTGCACGTAAATGATCGTGCTGAGGCTTAAGGCCTGCGTGATTGTGCTGGCGCTAAGCGGCTAAACGCACCCCTGGCCCGCTGTGGCATCTGATTGTGGCCCTAAGGGGTGTGGCTGCTAGCGCTGGTTTTAAATGTCGACGTCGGCTCTGGCTGGTTTTTAGCCGTTAAGGGCCGACGTCGGCGTTGAGACTGAAGCCATGATTTTTGGCTCGCTTTACTAGCGGTGATGAACCCCGCTACTGCACAATGCCGTAGCGGGCTTGGATTACACCGAACGCTGCGATTTAGATTTCCCCGACACTGCGCGACTAGTGGTTCTCAAAGGTGACCCGCTATTTGGCGCCCCTGAGGCTACCGGTGAAGTTATCGCGCTAAACGAGGTGCGTCTGCTCTCGCCGGTTATTCCCCGCTCTAAAGTGGTGGGACTAGGTTCCACCTACGACGGCGAAGCGGGCTCACTAACCGAGCCGCCTTTCGTTTTCCTCAAGCCCAACACCGCCGTGATAGGCACCGACACCCCAATTATTAAGCCCGACTGGTCACAGACTTTGGTGCATGAGGCGGAGCTGGCCATCATTATTAAAGACCTGTGTAAGGATGTGGACCCTGCCGACGCCGCCCACCACGTGCTGGGTTACACGGTAGCTAATGATGTGGCCGCTCCCAGCGACAATATTGTGCGTTCTAAGTCTTTTGACACCGCCTGCCCGCTAGGTCCGTGGATTTATGTGCCCGAAGCCGACGACGAATTCAACCCGGCTAACGCCCGCGTAACCCTACGCATTGACGGCGAGGTAGTGGGGGAGGGCAACACCGCCAACCTGAATGTCAGCATCGAAAATATTGTGGCCAGTGTCTCACGCATGTTTACGTTACTGCCTGGAGATGTGATCCTAACTGGCGCAGCTGCCTATGCAAAAGATGTTCCTGTCGGCGTGGGTGTTGCGGCGCAGATCGATGGACTGGGTAGAATCGCTAGCGTAGTGCGCTAAGCACGCTTAGCGCTCCTAAAAAATTTAGGGGCGCAAAAAATGTAGGCCGCCTAAGTTGCCCCTTAACTTAGGCGGCCTACCTCTATCCGGTAGTCGCTTTTAGTTCAACTTGTTCACTGCGGTGCTGATTTGCTCCACGGTTTGGCGCTCAATGGCGTGGCCAGTGGCCATGTTCAGGCGGGCAAAATGCTCGTAGCCATGACCACAGTCAGCCCCGTCGGTCAGGGCCACGCCGGCGTTTTCGCGCAGCCAAGTGGTGGGTGAGCCCTTAACGCCGCGCTCTAGCAGGCTAGAGCAATCCACCCAGCCCAGGTAGGTTCCCTGTGGAACATCCATGTGTAGCCCCACCTTGGCCAGCTCCTGGCTAACTAGCTGCGCATTTTCATGCACGTAGCTAGAAACTTCGCGCACCCAATACTGTGCCTGGGTGAAAGCCGCCGTAGCCGCACGCACACCCAAAGGACCAGCGTGGTGGGCGACGTCGTCGGCAATAGGGCGCCAAGCCTGACGCACCTTGCCATCCAAAATCAGCTGCGCCGCACCCAAAGCCGGCACATTCCAGCCTTTAGAGGCTGAAGTGGCGGTCCAGGTCAGATCCGGGTCAGCCGCCGCCCGCAGCGGGTAGGGGTGGTGCTTAGCCTCGGGGGAGAGCAGTAGGGGAGCGTGAATCTCGTCATTAAAGACGGGCACGCCGTACTTAGCGGAAAGCTCCGCTACCTTATCTAGCTCAGCCTCAGTAAGCACACGCCCCACCGGGTTCCAGGGGTTGCACAAAATAAACAGGCTGGTCCCACGCGACATGGCCGCTTCAATACCCTCAAAATCTAGCTGCCAGGTGTTGTCGGCATAAATGCTAGGCACCTGCACGGCCTGAAAACCGCAGGCCGGAATGGTTTTAAGGAAGGTCATGTAGGCCGGGGTGGGCACAATAACCGGCTTAGATTTGTCGCAGAAATCAGTCAAAATCCGGCGCAGCGCCATGATCACGTCATGGACCACAAAAATCTTGTCCGGATCCAAATCCCAGCCATAGTTACGGCGCGAATAGGCGGCCAAAGCCCGCTCGCATTCAGTCAGCAGGCCATCTGGCATGTAACCCAGCTCGCCTACATCAACAGCCTGCTTAATGGCCTCGGCCACTTCAGGGGCAATACCTAAATCCATTTCGGCCACCCAGGCACCAATGGTCCCGGGCCAGCGCGTCCATTTCAAAGAGCCGCGCTCACGCATTTGCTGCGCGGTTAACGAATCCCAAGCCTGTGTAATAGTGCTCATAAGCTAACTGTACGCCCCAACCTAAGTGGGGCAAGGCCGGCGGCGGTAGGCTTAAGACATTATGAGTGAGCTAACCCAGGCATCAGCCGCCCACGCCCTGCCCACCGGCAGTGATATTCGCGTACGTTTTTGTCCTTCTCCCACCGGTACTCCCCACGTCGGTATGGTGCGTACCTGTCTGTTTAACTGGGCTTATGCCCGTCACGTAGGTGGCACCTTCGTTTTCCGTATCGAAGACACCGACGCCGCCCGTGACTCTGAAGAATCTTTGACGCCATCCTAGACTCGCTGCGCTGGCTGCACCTGGACTGGGATGAGGGCGTTGGCAAGGGTGGCCCACACGAGCCCTACCGCCAGTCCCAGCGCATGGACTTGTACAAGCAGGTGGCCAAGGAGCTGCTAGAAGCCGGCTACCTATACGAGTCCTACTCCACCCCTGAAGAGGTTGAAGCCCGCCACCGTGCCAAGGGTGAAGACCCCAAGCTGGGCTATGACGGCTTTGACCGCAACCTCAGCGCCGAGCAGATTGAGGCCTACCGCGCCGAAGGGCGCCAGCCGGTGCTGCGTGTGCGTATGCCTGATGAAGACATCACCTTCACTGACCTGGTGCGCGGCGAGATCACCTTCAAAGCCGGCTCCGTGCCCGACTATGTAGTAGTGCGCGCCAACGGTGACCCGCTATACACCCTGGTGAACCCGGTTGACGACGCCGAAATGGGGATCACCCACGTGCTGCGCGGCGAGGACCTACTATCCTCCACCCCCCGCCAGATTGTGCTCTACCAGGCCCTAATCGCCATTGGCCGAGCCCAGTTCATCCCCGCCTTTGGGCACCTACCCTACGTAATGGGTGAGGGCAACAAGAAGCTATCCAAGCGTGACCCTTCCTCTAACCTGCTGCTACACCGTCGAAACGGCATGATCCCTGAGGGTCTGCTCAACTACCTGGCCCTACTGGGTTGGTCGCTGAGCAAGGATGAGGACATCTTCACCCCCGAGCAGCTGGTGGCCGCCTTCGACATTCACGACGTCAACCCCAACCCGGCCCGCTTTGACCCCAAGAAGTGTGTGGCTATTAACGCCGAGCACGTGCGCCGCCTGGAGGGGGAGGACTTCCGCAACCGCCTGGTGCCCTACCTCTACGACCTCTACGCCCCGGCCGAGGAAGCCCAAGCCCTGGTTAGCGCCCCCGAATTTGACCAGCTAACCGCCCGTGAGCAGGAGATTCTAACCGCCGCCGCGCCGCTGATCCAGACCCGCGTGCAGCTACTAGGTGAGGCTCGCGGCATGTTGGGCTTCTTCTTTACCGACGCCGCCGCCCTGGACTACGACGAAAAGTCTTTCGCCAAGCTGGTAAAGAACCCTGAGACTGTAGCCGCCAACCAGCAGGTACTGCAGGCCGCCGACCAGGCGCTGCGTTCCCTGGAGCAGTGGAACCACGACGCTCTACAGCAGGCGCTGCGTCAGGCTCTAGTTGAGGGCCTGGGGCTCAAGCCGCGCGTGGCCTTCGGGGCGCTGCGCGTAGCCGTAACCGGCCGTCAGGTCTCCCCGCCGCTATTTGAGTCCATGGAAATCCTGGGTAAGGAGCTAACCATGGCCCGAATTGAAGCACTTTTGGCTGCAATTTCAAAGTAAAACCCAAATGTGCTTAGGGTCACGCTGAAAAAATTTGGCAAGCGGGGCAAAGATCCGATAGATTCTTACCCGTTGCGCCGCCGGGGCAAGCCCAAAAAGCTTGCAGCCGCAGCGTGATCCCCTTGGGGTATGGTGTAATTGGCAACACAGCTGATTCTGGTTCAGCCATTCTAGGTTCGAGTCCTGGTACCCCAGCCACTTATAGTTAAACCAAAAAGTGAATAAGGCCCCCATCGTCTAGCGGCCCTAGGGACATCGCCCTCTCACGGCGGTAACACCGGTTCAAATCCGGTTGGGGGTACGGATACGCTACACAAAAGCGTAGACACCGTTCCGCAAGGAACAAAAGGCCCCCATCGTCTAGCGGCCTAGGACATCGCCCTCTCACGGCGGTAACACCGGTTCAAATCCGGTTGGGGGTACCACGAGCCCGGGTTTTGCCCGGGTTTTTTTAGTAGTTAAGCGGCGTCTACTAACGCCGGTTCCTAAAGTTTAGGATGGTTTACGTGACCACTTTTTGAGCGCTAAAGCCCCCCGCCCCCGCCAATCCCGCAGCCCTACGCGTTTACCCCCTAGGTGGTCTAGGTGAGGTTGGCCGTAACATGACTGTCTTTGAAACCCAGGGGCAGCTTTTAATCGTTGACTGCGGCGTGCTCTTCCCTGAAGAAGATCAGCCCGGTGTGGACCTGATTCTGCCCGACTTTGGCCCTATCGCCGACCGTCTCGACGACGTCCAGGCCCTAGTGCTCACCCATGGCCACGAAGACCACATCGGGGCCGTACCCTACCTACTAAAGCTACGCCCCGACATTGAACTAGTGGGCAGCGAACTAACCCTGGCCTTCGTAGAAGCCAAACTAAAAGAATTCCGTATCAACCCCAAGCTGCGCGTAGTATCCGAACACGAACGCGTACGCTACGGCGCCTTCGACATGGAATTTGTGGCCGTAAACCACTCCATCCCCGACGCCATGGCCGCCTTCATCCGCACCAAAGCCGGCACCGCCCTAATCACCGGCGACTTCAAAATGGACTCCCTGCCCATCGACGGGCGCATCACCGACCTGCGCTCCTTCGCCCGCTTTGGTGAAGAAGGCGTAGACCTATTCTGCGTAGACTCCACCAACGCTGAAGTACCCGGCATGGTGGCCCACGAACGTGAAATCGGCCCGGTACTAAACCGAGTCTTTGACGAATCCCAAGGACAAATCGTGGTGGCCTCCTTCTCCTCCCACGTCCACCGTGTCCAGCAGGTGCTCGACGCCGCCGCCTTACATGACCGCAAAGTCGCCCTCATTGGCCGCTCCATGGTGCGCAACATGAAATCGCCGCCGAACGCGGCTACCTAAACGTGCCCGAAGGCGTAATCGTAGACCAGCGCGAAATCAACAACTACCTACCCAGCCAGCGCGTACTAATGGCCACCGGCTCCCAGGGCGAACCCATGGCCGCTCTTAGCCGCATGGCCCACCGCGAACACCGCTGGATCACCCTAGACCCCGAAGACACGGTTATCTTCGCCTCCTCACTAATCCCGGGCAACGAAAACTCTGTTTTCCGCGTAATCAACCAGATCATGCGTCTAGGTGCGCGCGTAGTACACCAGGCCAACGCCCGCGTACACGTCTCCGGCCACGCCTCCAGCGAGGAACTACTACACGTATACAACATCGTCCAGCCCCGCAACGTAATGCCTATCCACGGCGAAATCCGCCACATCGTGGCCAACGGTGCGCTCGCGGTAAAGACCGGGGTACCAGCCAGCAACGTAATGCTGTGCGAGGACGGCGACGTCGTCGACCTATATGAAGGAAAAGCCCAGGTGGTGGGCTCCTACCCATGCGACTACGTATACGTAGATGGCTCCAGCGTAGGTGAAATTGACGAAGACGAGCTAGCCGGGCGCCGCGTACTGGCAGAAGAAGGCTTTGTCTCAGTTTTTGCGGTCGTAGAGACCACAACCGGTACTATTCTGGCTGGACCGCACATTCAGGCCCGAGGCGTGGCAGAAGACGACTCTGTATTTGAGGAAGTTCTTCCTGACGTCACCGACGCGCTAGGTGACGCCCTAGACCGTGGCGTTAGCGACACTCACGCTCTACAGCAGGCTATGCGGCGCGCTTTGGGACGTTGGGTAGCTCGTAAGCTGCGTCGTCGGCCTATGATCGTGCCTGTAGTAATTAAAGCTTAAATAGGAAATTCACTAGTGACTGAACCCAAGAGCACCACCGCCCCGGCTAAAGCTGATATCTCCGCTGCGGCGCAGAGTGGGGGCAGATACCCGCAGATGGATCGACTCTATGCCGGCCATCATGACGCGGCTGTTGCAGATAGCTGCGGTTTTATCGCTACTTGGGGGACTGGGGCTAAGGCGCTGGGATCTATATAAGCTGGTTGTTGAGCCTTTCTACTTTATTGGTATCCCGGTGGGTGCCTCCTTCCTGGGGGCGGTGCTGCTACTGATTTGGGCGGGGGCGGCCAGTAGGCGCAAACGCCTGGCGCTTAACCTGGCCCTGACCTTGCAGTTCCTGTTCTTAACGGTGGGATCGCTGACGCTGGTATACCAGCAGCTCCAGATGACCTGGAAGAGCGCGCCCATGTAACTGTCACCCAGCACGGCCCAGACTGGCTCATGCTGGCCTGGGTGCTGGTGTGCATCCCGGTTATCGCGATTTTGTTGGCTTCCCGCCCAGCTTTCCCCGGCCGTATTGTGCGCGGCTCATGGTGGCGGGCGCTGCTGACCCTAGTGGTTGGTATGGCCTCCGTGATTGCCCTGGGCACGCTCTTGGTGGTGCCCGCGCACAGCCCCGACGGTAACGAATGGGCTATCCGCCACCGTATGCGCTGGGTAGCTTGGCGCACCCTAGGCCCAGAAATTGGGGGCATTGGGGGCGTGCCCGCCTATCAGGGGCCGGTGTGGCTGGGTACTTTGCTTTACCTGCTGGCCGCCCTGGTGGTGCTAATTAGCCTGACCGTGTTTTTGCGTTCAGCTAAGCGCACCCCGCGCGCCGGTGATGACCTGCGTGTGCGTGGTTTGCTGCTGGATTGGGAGGAAGACTCCCTGGGCTACTTCGCTACCCGCCGTGACCGTCTGACCGTGTTTTCTCCCGACGGTAAGGCTGCGGTTTCCTTTGGCCTGTCTACCGGTGTGGCCATGGCTGCCGGTGATCCGCTAGGTGACCCGGCCAGTTGGGATGACGCCATTAGTGCCTGGCTGGATGAATGTGGCGACTACGGTTGGGTGCCGGCAGTTATCTCCGCTGGTGAGAAGGGCGCGCGTGCCTACAAAAACTTTGGTTTCACCGTGCGCCGCATGGGGGATGAGTCCATTATTGAGGCCGCCAGTTTCTCGCTGCGGGGCCTGCCGCAGGTGGCTAAAGCAGTGCGGCGAGTACGTGCCAGTGGCGCCCGCGTGGAAATTAGGCGCCTAGGCGACATTCCCCACGAGGAGCGCCGTCAGCTGCGCGATTTGGCTAATGCGTGGCGTAACGGGGAAGAGCGCGGCTTCTCTATGGCTCTAGATCGCACTCTCGACGACGTCGACGAGCGTGAGCTGGTGGTTACGGTCCAGGATCAAGATGACAAGACCGTGGCGCTACTGGCGTTTTGCCCCTGGGGCAAGCGCGGGGTGTCCCTGGACGTGATGCGCCGCAGCCCCAAAGCCCCCAACGGGGTAAATGAGGCTATGGTGGCAGCCTTGCTAACCGACGGCGAACGCTACGGAGTTGACCGGGTTTCGCTGAACTTTGCTATGTTCCGTTCCGTATTTGTGGACGGTATGGCGGTGGACGCCTCCTGGGCAGCTAAAACCATGGCTCGGATCATGCGTTTTGCCTCGCACTTTTGGCAGCTGGAGCAGCTGTATGAATCTAACGCCAAATACAACCCCAGCTGGTACCCGCGTTACATGTGCTACGCCGACGGCACCCAAGCCGCCCGCGTGCTACTGGCAGCTGGCCGCCTAGAAGGTTTCATCCCTAACTTTGAGCGCTTTGGCCGCGCCCACGTGGATAACAGCGCCATTATGGGTAGCGAATATGCAGCCCTGGTGGCCCAGCAGGTTGAACGCCACATTCAAGCACAAATCCCTACCCGGCGTCTGTCGGCTGAAGAGCGTGAACGCGCGGTGGCTCTGAAGCGCACCCTGGACGCCAAAATTGACCCCTATCCCACTGGGGTTAAGCATGGTATGCCCCCGGCCCACGCCCTAGTGCAGCCAGTGTTCCGCCAGTTGGCGGCGGGTGAAGAATCTATTGTGCAGCTGCGCGTTGAGGGCCGCGTGGGCCTAGAGCGTGACCACGGTGGGCTTATCTTCGTTGACCTGGTAGAGGGCTACAAGCACATCCAGTTGCTCTTTGACGCCTCAGAAAACGGCGCCCATCTGGAAATGTGGCGTTCACTGATTAACCGTGGCGACATTGTGGTGGTTTCTGGCTTGGCTATGCGCACCCGCACCGGGGAGCCCTCAATCCTGGTGCAGGGCTGGCAGCTGCTAGCTAAAGCCCTCACCGCCTTGCCGCGCGCCCGGCGCGGGGGACACGGCAAGATCACCATCCCGCTGGGGGCTAACGCCACCCGTACCCAGCAGCTACTGGCTGACGCTAACGCCATTGAGCTGATCGCCCAGCGTTCAACCATTGTTACTTCCATCCGCCACACCCTGGGTGAGCAGGGCTATGTGGAGGTAGAAACCCCAATCTTGCAGCCGGTACATGGTGGGGCTAACGCCCGCCCGTTCATCACCCGCATGAACGCATACTCCACCGATGTTTATCTGCGTATCGCCCCGGAGCTGTTCCTCAAGCGCCTGGCTGTGGCCGGCATGGGGGCCATCTTTGAAATCGGCCGCTCCTTCCGTAACGAGGGGGTGGACGCCACCCACAACCCTGAGTTCACCTCACTTGAGGCTTATGTGGCTCACGGTGACTACCACACCATGCGCCTGCTAACTCAGCGTATCTTCCAGGAAGCCGCCATTAAGGTGCACGGCGCCCCGATAGTGCTGCGCGCGGTGGGCACGCCCGGAACTGAAGGGCTGCCGGTGCATTCAACCCGCTCAGGGGTTGATTATGTGGCCGTGGATATTTCCGGTGACTGGCCGGTGGTGAGTGTGCATGAGGCTATTTCCAAGGCCCTGGGCCAGGAAGTAACCGTGGACACCCCGCTAGAACGTTTGCTGGAACTAGCTGAAGCCAACGACATTGAGGTGCCGGTGGCGGCTGGCAGCGGTGACGTGATTGGCGCTCTCTACGATGAACTAGTTGAGGCCACCACCACCAAGCCCACTTTCTACATTGATTTCCCGGTGGAAACCAGCCCGCTAACCCGCCAAAACCGCCACGATCCGCGCCTAGCTGAGCGCTGGGACCTGGTGGCTTGGGGCATGGAGCTGGGCACGGCCTACACCGAGCTAACTGACCCCGGTGAGCAGCGTAAGCGTTTCACCGCCCAATCTTTGCGCGCCGCCGCCGGTGACCCGGAAGCGATGAGTCTAGATGAAGACTTCCTGCGCACCTTGGAATTGGGTCTTGTTCCCACCGGTGGTTTGGGCCTGGGAGTCGATCGTGCAGTGATGTTGATCACCGGCGCGACTTCTATCCGTGATGTTATCGCCTTCCCCTACGCTCGCCCACGCTAAAAGCTGTCAAGCCCCTAAAATCGCAAGGTTTAAGGCTTTACAATCGACTTAGCCCCACCCAAAGTGTTCAAGAGAGACTATGACCAAAATCGCACTTCCCCAGCGCCCTAACTGCCTGATATCTACCGGATCAATTCTGATTGACCTACCTTTGAAAGTCACCCACTTTCCTAAGGCCGGTAGCGCGATTACTGCACTCTCAAATGGCGCCAGGGTGGGTGGCGGATACACCATCGCCCGCGCTACTGCTAGCCAGCAGGTTCCCGTGGCTCTGGCTTCGACCCTGGGTACCGGCCCCAACTCCGCGCAGGTGCGTGCCTCCATGCTGCGCGACGGCGTCGAGAATGTAGTCCAGGAGCTGGTAGGTGACATCGGCACCTGCACCACCCTGATTGAACCTGGCGGTCAACGCACCTTCATCACCACTGAAGGGGTTGAGAGCGAACCTCAGCTTGAGGATCTAGAAAATCTAGAGCTGGTGCCGGGAGATTACGTACACGCCGCCGGCTATGACTTGGTTCACCAGCGTACACGTGAAGGTATAAGTCAGTGGCTCTCTACCCTGCCTGCCGGGGTGCAGCTGGTGGTGGATTTTGGGCCGGCAGTGGTAGATATTTTGGACCAGATTTTGTTAAAAATAATGGCCCGCGCCGACATTATTACCGGCAACCGCCGAGAAATTGACCAGCTGCGCGCCCGCCTGGGGGGAGTGGAGCTAATGTACCGGGCCGCCCCTAACGCAATGTTTGTGCGCCGCATCGGCAGCGCCGGCTGTGAGCTGCTGCTACCCGATCACGGCCAACCCACGCTGGTGAGCGGTTACCCCATGTCTGTTACAGATACCACTGGCGCCGGCGACACCCACACCGGGGTACTAATTGCCAGCCTGTTAAAGGGCTACTCGGTACTGCAAAGTGCTCGCCGCGCCAATGCGGCTGCCGCCCTAATGATCAGCCAACGCGAAGATAACCGCGCCCCTAGCGCAGAAGATATTGACCAATTACTGCGTGAAGCAGGGGACACTGAATCTTTAGCGGCTATTTAAAAAAATCTAGTTTTTAATACTGGGGTGTGTGTTTTACCCCTTGCATTTAGCTTTCGGCGTGCCTGTAAGCACGCCTGAGCTTGCGTCTATTAACGTCTAACTATCATGGCTAAGCGAAACTCTCCCTCTGCTGCTACCCCTGCCGCCTCGCGTTCACGGGGCGGTGCGTCGCGTCAAAATGCGCCCAGTGACGCTTCGCCTTACCGCCGCCTAGGCGGGGGATTTGCGCTGATTGCGCTAGGTGCCCTGCTTACTTTGCGTGAATGGCTAGGGGATTTCTGGCAGCGCCGGCTCCCTACTACACCACCTGGTGGCTTTCCCCTTTGGGGCACTGTCTCTACTGGCAGCCCCCATGGTGATTTGGGGCGGGATCATGCTTATACGCGGCAAACCGCTGAGCCCAACCACCAGCCGTATTGCTTTAGCCGCGTTAGCTATCGCTTTTGCTATTGGCGCCCTAATCCAAATTTTTAACGGCAACCAGCCCTTTGACATCGACACCCTGGAACAAACCGGGGGAGTGTTCGGTTGGCTACTGGGCTACCCGCTAGCTAAATTATTTTCTGCCGTAGGCGCGGTAGTGGTGTTGCTACTGCTGGTGGCCTTCTGCCTGCTGGTGGCCTCAGGGCGCACCGCTTTGACGTGTGGGAGATGGTGCGTGGTCAGGGCTTAGACGGTGGCTCTGCCGCCCCTCACGACGACGTCGCCAGCCGGGCCCTGGAGCGGATGCGTTCCGTTTTTGGTCGCGACAACGCCCAAGACCCCCAGCAAACCGCCGTCATGGACACCTACGACGCCGATGAGGCCTTCCGCAGTGCCATTGACAAGGAAGACCTACAAAACACGGCGGTTATCGACCCCCTAGACGAACCCAAAGCCCCACGCCGCCCCAGCGTGGCGGCCAAGGCCCGCCAAAGCCGCCCCGGGCGCCGTCGCAGTCAAGAACCGGATGTAACCAGCCCACGCGACATTGACGCGCCCTCTGAAGACGCCCCCACCCAGGCCACTGTGCCCATGAACACCGCCCAAACCGCTGAACTAGGCGATCTGGGACTGTACTCGCAGGCGGCGCGGCAAACCTCGGCGGCCACCGCCCCCACCGCAGCCACCGCACCGGTAGTTTCCACCGCCGCCAGCGTGGGCGCTGAACCCGAATTCTCCATGCAGCTACCCGACGGGGGCACCTACCACCTACCCGACATGAGCGACCTGGTGGTTGGGCGCGAACACGCCACACGCACCCCCGCCAACGACGCGGTAGTCCAAGCCCTGCAAGACGTATTCACCGAATTCAACGTGGACGCCAAGGTAACCGGCTACACGCGCGGCCCGCAGGTAACCCGCTACGAGATTCACCGTGGTCACGGCGTTAATGTTTCACGTATCACGGGCCTAGAAAAAAACATCGCCTACGCGGTAGCCAGCGACGAAATCCGGGTGCTCACCCCCATCCCCGGCAAGAGCGCCATCGGTATTGAAATCCCCAACGCAGACCGCGAAATGGTGACCCTGGGCGACGTGCTACGCAGCTCGGTGGCCCAAAACTCCACCCACCCGCTAACCGTGGGCCTGGGTAAGGACGTTGAGGGTAACTATGTGGTCACCAACCTGGCTAAAACCCCGCACATGCTGGTAGCTGGGCAAACCGGTTCAGGTAAATCCTCGTTTGTTAACTCCATGATCACCTCGATCATGATGCGTGCCACCCCCGAGGAAGTGCGCATGGTGCTGGTTGACCCCAAACGCGTGGAGTTAACCATTTATGAAGGCATTCCCCACCTGATCACCCCCATTATCACCAGCCCCAAGAAGGCTGCTGAGGCCCTGGAATGGGTGGTTAAGGAGATGGACGCCCGCTACGACGACCTGGCCTCCTTTGGGTATAAGCACATTGATGACTTCAACCGGGCAGTGCGCGCCGGCGAGGTACAGGCCCCTCCTGGCTCTCAGCGTCAGATCGCGCCCTACCCCTACCTGCTAGTGGTGGTAGATGAGTTGGCTGACTTGATGATGACCGCGCCTAAAGACGTGGAAGCCTCAATTCAGCGCATCACCCAGCTGGCGCGTGCGGCCGGTATTCACCTGGTGCTGGCCACCCAGCGTCCAGTGGCGCAGGTAGTTACCGGTTTGATCAAGTCCAACGTGCCCTCACGTCTAGCTTTCGCCACCGCCTCACAGTTGGACTCGCGCGTAATTTTGGACCAAAACGGGGCCGAGTCGCTCACCGGCCAAGGTGACGCCCTCTACTTGGGCCCGGGTGCCTCCTCACCGATCCGTGTGCAGGGCAGCTGGGTTACTGAGAAGGAAATCCGCACTGTAGTTGAGCATGTTAAGGACCAGCTCCAGCCCAGCTACCGCGAGGATGTGATTGTCCCCGAAACTAAGAAACGCATTGAGGAAGAAATCGGCGACGACATGGACCTGCTGTTGCAGGCCGCCGAGCTGATTATCACCAGCCAGTTTGGCTCCACCTCAATGCTGCAACGCAAGTTGCGGGTAGGTTTCGCTAAGGCCGGGCGCCTAATGGACCTGCTCGAATCGCGTGAAGTGGTGGGCCCCTCCACCGGCTCTAAAGCCCGCGAGGTGCTGGTGCCGCCCGAGCGCCTGGAGGAAACCCTGGCTTGGATTAAGGGTGAAGGTGACGCCCCCAGCGACGACGACGCCCCCGCCCCGGGTAGTCCCGAGGATCGCGGGGATGGGTTTGCGGCCGCCGGTGCGGTTAGCGCTGCCAGCGTCAGCTCCTATGGGGCTACCGGGGCGTTTGCACCCAACCGTTACGCCACAGATCCGGTAGGTAGCTCCGACCTGCCTGAGAGTGAATCTTGGGATGACGACTCAGACTCTGAAGACTCCGAGGACGCCTGGAGCCTAACCAATCGCGGCCCCTCCTGGTAAGCGCGCGGCACGGCGCTAAGCGCATAGCGGTGCGCTAAACAGGCGCCGCGTTGCGCTGAAAGCGGCGCCAGGCGAACGCGTTTAGGCAACAAAAAAGCTGGCTTACAAGGCCAGCTTTTTCGTGCTTGCAGCAAGGGCTGAGCACTGGGCGGTAACGCCTGAAGCGCCGGGTGCTTTAGGGGCGCAGTAAGGCTTTGAGGTCGATCTGCCCGGTGTAAAGGGCTTTACCTAGGATCACCCCGCATAAATTGAGGTGGTGGGCAGCCAAATCCTGTAAGGCAGCAATATCGCCCGCGCAGCTGACCCCACCTGAGGCGATAACCTGCGCACTAGTGGCGCCGCTAAGCGCCCCCAGCAGCGGCAGGTTGGGGCCCGATAGGGCGCCGTCGCGCACCCGGTCAGTAACCACATATGCGCCAGTGCCGGCCTCATTAAGCACCGCCAAAATTGGCTTTAGCGGCCCCACCGGCCCGCCCTGGCCGCGCGGATGCACCACATAGCTGGCCAAATCTGCGCTGGGCGCGGCGCTCGCGGCTGACACGTCCAGGCATACGTTGAGGTGCCTACCAAAGCGGCCCACTAAAGCCGTGGTGGCGGCTAAATCTTTAAGCGCCCCGGCCCCCAGATTTACCCGCTTGGCGCCGGCGGCTAAAGCCCGCTCCACGTCGTCGGCGCTGCTAACGCCCCCAGACCACTGCACGCTCACGCCCGGGTGCAGGCGTGCCAAATCGGCGATAACCTGCGCCAAAAGCGCCGCGTTAGAGCCGCGCCCAAAGGCCGCGTCCAAGTCAACCAGGTGAATCCCAATCGGCGCCCGCCTCCACCCAGCGCAGGCAAGCATCCAGGGCAGACAGGCCCGCGCCGGCGTCGCCCCCAGCGCTAGTGCGGTGGGTGACGGCCAGGCCATTGGCGACGTCGACAGCAGGCAGCAGCCTAAGCACGGCCCCGCCAGCATCTGCACAGCCATTAGTAGAGCTGGCGCAGCTAGCGGGTACAGCCACGCCCGCCATGCCAGCAGAGCTTGCCGAAGTAGCTGCGGCGGGGCCGGGGGAGGACGCAGCCACGTCTAGGCCTTGGTGGTGGCTGCGCACATGGAGGTGAAAAACTCACGCAGCTGAGCGCACAGCTCATCTAGGGGCTGGTTAACTCCCGGGGCGGTGGCCTGCAAAGCCGGGGCACCTGAGCGCTCCTGGGCGGCCACAATCTCCTCAGTGCGGGCAGCAATCATGCGCACAATCGCCGAGCCAGTAATGGCCCCATCGGCGCCGGCCACAATCGCGGCGCGCACATGCTTGGGCTTGGAAATACCAAAACCTAGCAGCACCGGGGTGGAGTTGTGCTCGCGCAAGGTGGGCACAGCATTATTGAGCCCCTGAGTTTGGGCCTCATTTCCACGCCGGTAACCCCCACGCGCGAAACTGCGTAAACATAGCCGCGTGCAGCCTCAGCTACCTGCGCTAAAGTCTCCTCACTGGCTGAAGGCGGGGCAATGTAGACACTGTCAACGCCCACGGCCCTAGAGGCGGCAGAGAAAGGACGGCCCTCACGGATGGGCACATCCGGGATCAGTACCGAATCAACCCCGGCGCTGGCGCAGCGCTCATAGAAGGCCTCCAAGCCCATAGCGATCGGGATGTTGCTGTAAATCAGCAGCCCAATGGGCACCTGCGGGTGCTTGGCGCGCAGGCGGCCAATTAGGTCAAAACAGTCGGCAATGTTGATCCCACGGGCAAACACGCGCAGGTGGGCTTCCTGGATGGCTACGCCGTCGGCAACCGGGTCAGAGAAAGGCAAACCTAGCTCTAAAGCGTCGGCGCCGGCAGCAATCAACTCGTCAATAATGCGTTCGCTGGCCTCCAAAGTGGGGTCGCCCAGCATCACGAAGGGCACCATGGCGCCCCGTTTTTGCTGCTCGCAGGTGGCAAACATGCTTTCGTAACGGCTCATTGATTTACTCCTTGCCCTTAGCGGCGAACGCGGCGTCTTGCTGGTGGGTGCGGTGGGTGCCGGTGCCCGCCTGGCCGTTAGCAACCAGGTCAGCGGCCCGCGAGACAGCGCCGTCGGTGGAAAAAGAGCCACCTAGACGCTCACGGATCTGGTCCAGGTCCTTATCCCCGCGTCCGGACAGGCACACCAAAATGGTTTTTTGCGGGTCCCCACCTTCACGGCGGTTTTGCTCAGCCAGTTTCAGGGCGTAAGCCAGGGCGTGGGAGGATTCCATGGCGGGAATAATGCCCTCGTGGCGGCTAAGCAGCAAGAAAGCCTCAATAGCTTCCTCGTCGGTGATACCCACATACTTGGCGCGGCCGCTTTGAGCCAGGTAGGCGTGCTGGGGGCCAACGCCGGGGTAGTCCAGGCCGGCTGAAACCGAGTAGGACTCTTCCACCTGGCCGTCATCGGTGCGCATCAGGAATGAACGCGCCCCGTGTAGCACCCCAACCTTGCCCTCATTGATGGGGGCGCCGTGGTGGTTGGTGTTTAGGCCCTCGCCGGCAGGCTCGACGCCGTAAAGGGCCACTGCTTCGTCATCGATAAAGTCAGCAAACATGCCGATTGCGTTAGAGCCACCGCCCACGCAAGCCACCACCGCGTCAGGTAGGCGGCCAAGGCGCGCCAAAGTCTGGGCGCGTGCCTCGGTGGAAATAATGCGGTGGAATTCTCGCACCATGGTGGGGAAGGGGTGCGGGCCGGCAGCCGTACCCAGCAGGTAGTGGCTGGTGGCGAAAGTGGCGGTCCAGTCACGTAGAGCCTCGTTGACGGCGTCCTTAAGGGTGCCGCTACCAGCGGTTACGGGCACGACCTTAGCCCCCATCAGCTCCATACGCTCCACATTGGGGGCCTGGCGTACCACGTCGGTGGCACCCATGTAAATGGTGCATTCGAGCCCCAGCAGCGCACACACCATGGCGGTGGCGGTGCCATGCTGGCCGGCGCCGGTTTCAGCAATGATGCGGGTTTTACCCATGCGCTTAGCCAGCAGGCCTGGCCCAGAACCTGGTTACCCTTGTGAGCGCCGCCGTGCACCAGGTCTTCACGCTTAAGCAGGATGCGTGCGCCGCCGCCTAGTGGCAGGTTACGCAGCTGCGTAACCGGGGTGGGACGGCCCAGGTAGTTGTGCAAAAGATCGTTGATCTCAGCGATGAAGCTCGGGTCATCTACCGCCTCAAGGAAAGCCTGCTCAAGTTGGTCCAAGGCAGGAATCAGCAGCTCAGGCACATATTGGCCACCAAACTCGCCAAAGTAGGGGCTGATGCGGGTGTGCGCATCCGCGTCCAGAGTGCCCGCGCCAAGACGTTTGGAAGAGTAGGGGTGCCAGTCAATGGACTGGGCGTGGGCATCCAAACCAGCCGCGCCAGTAGTGGGCTGGCCAGCGGAAAGCTCCTGGGCGGCGGCGGCCGGGTCATCAGCGCCAGAAAGAGCCGATCCCACCAGCACCGCATCCACGTAGGGGGCCAGCAGTTCGACGTCGGCGCGCTCATTCACCCCAGACTCACCCACCAGCACCACGCCACGCGGGGCCAGGGGCGCCAAGGCCGCAGTGCGGTGCAGGTCAGTTTCCCAAGGTGCGCAGGTCACGGTTGTTAATGCCGATAATGCGGGCACCCAGGGCGGCGGCGCGCTCCATCTGCTCAGCCTCATCAACCTCAGTGAGCACATCCAAACCCAGCTGGGCGGCCAGGGCCGCTAGCTGGGTGTAGGCCTGATCATCTAGCACTGAGAGCATCAGCAAGATGGCGTCGGCGCCGTGGTGGCGGGCAGCAAGCACCTGGATGGGGTCAATGATGAAGTCTTTATCCAGCACCGGCTGGCGCACAGCCTTAGATACGGCGGTTACATCAGCCAGGTCGCCGTTAAAACGGTCAGGCTCGGTAAGCACGCTGATAGCGGCGGCCACGGGCGCATAGGCCTGGGCCAAGGCGGCAGGGCTGTAACCTTCAGAGACTATTGTGCCCAGGGTGGGGCTGGCGGCCTTACATTCCATGATCAGGGCCGGACCGCCGGCGCGCGGGTGCAGCTGGCCATCCTCACCCAGGGTGCGGGTGCGCAGGGCGGCCTCAAAAGAACGCTGCGAACGCTCCATGGTGGCGGCGTCTAGATGCCCATAGCGCTCATAAAGCTCAGGTAGGCGGGCTTTGCGGGCCTCTACCAGCGAGTCTAGAACGGTGCCGGTTTGCCGTAGACGATCGGCAATAGGTGTGCGTACTTGACGCTGACTCATTGATTTCCCTCTCTTAAATACGGCCCAGGCGCTTAGGCGCTTAGCTCACGTGCCTGCGTGACGATCTTATCTAGGTGGCTGGCTACCGTGCCGTTGGCGATGGCTTCCAGCGCGGTTTGTACCCCCTGGGCGAGGGTGTCTACCTTGCCGGTTACGTACAGTACGGCGGCGGCGCTGGCGGCGATGGCGTCGCGGTGGGCGGCCTGACCGGCGCCGTCGAACACGGCGCGAATTAGCTGGGCGTTAACGCTAGCGTCGCCACCAACCAGGTCAGCCACCGTGTAGGTGCCCAGGCCCAGCTGGGCGGGGGTGAGCTCATAGGCGGTGATTTCCGCGCCGCGTAGCTCACGCACCTGGGTGGGGCCGTGCAGGGCGATCTCGTCTAGGCCCGAGCCGTGCACCACCAGGGCGTGGTCTAGGTTGGCGCTGGCCAGGGCGCTAGCCATGTCGTCTAGCAGGGCCGGGTTACCCACCCCAAGCACCTGGGCGCTGAGCGGGGCGGGGTTAACTAGCGGGCCGATCAGGTTGAAAACGGTGGGGTTTTTCAGGGCCGCGCGCACGGGCGCCACATAGCGCATAGCCGGGTGGTATTTCTGGGCGAACAGGAAGCAGAACCCGGTGCTTTCCAACAGCTGCACGCTGGCCTGGGGGGATAGGTCCAGCGGAATGCCTAGGGTTTCTACCAGGTCGGCGGCGCCCGAGCGGGAGGAGACGGCGCGGTTGCCGTGCTTAGCTACCTTCACCCCCAGGCTGGCGGCCACCAGCGCGCTGGCGGTGGAGATGTTGATTGTGCCCGCACGGTCACCGCCGGTGCCCACCACATCCACTAGGCCGCCCTGGCCCTTGGGGTAGGGGAAGTTCACGGCGGCGGCGCGGAAAGCCTGGGCGGCGGCGGCAATTTCTGCTGGGTCTTCGCCGCGTGCGTGCAGGGCGCCTAGGGAAGGCGGCAATTTCGATCTCGTTAAACTCGCCGTTGGTGATGGCCGCAAAATACTTCCACGGCTTGGCTTTTGGCTTAGGACGACGCCGTTTAGCGCCTCACGTAGGGTGGCGGCGGCAGCTCATGGTTACTCCTTAAAAAATTGGTATTCAGCTTTTTGGGCGGCCGCTCAAGCCTGGGTGCTTGAGCACCCGGCTTAAGCGGCCGGCGTTTAGCGGGTTGCCGCTTACGCCTCTTGGGTTAAGAACGTGAACAGGGCACTGATTAGGGTAGGCCCGGCGGGGGTGAGGATAGATTCAGGGTGGAACTGCAAACCCACGGCGGGGGCGCTGGCGTGACGCAGGGCCATAACCACGTCGTCGCGCGAATGAGCCAAAGAAACCAGCTGCGCGGGGAGCTCACGCGAGCCCAAAGAGTGGTAGCGGGCCACATCAATCCAGCCGTAAGGGGCCTGCTCGCCGCTGCGGGGCGCAATAACGCAGGGGGCCAGCGGGGCAAACTCAGCGCCAGCTTTAGTCACCAGCACCCGGTCGGTGCGCCCATGGGTTGGGCCCACCGGCGCCACCTGCCCGCCGCAAGCCTCCACTAAAGCCTGGTAACCCAAGCAAATCCCCAGGGTGGGGATGCGCTGCTCAAGGGCGTAGGCGGTTAGCTCCATTAGGCACCCGGCTTCACGCGGGTGGCCCGGGCCGGGGGAGGTGATCAGCAGCGGACGCTGGCCCGCAGCCTTTTCAGCCTCGGTGGGCTCCAGGGCGGCGGTGAGCACAGACAGGGGGGTGGTGTTGCGGTAAACATCCACCTTGGCGCCGCGTGAAGTACACAGATCCACCAGGTTGTAGACGAATGAATCGCGGTTATCTAGGAAAACTACGCGCATAGCTCAGGCCTCCTTGCTAACTAGGTTGCGTTCAATACGCAGGGTTTTGCCTTGGGCGGCGGCAATTGCACGCAGCACGTTAGAGGCCTTGTGGGCGGTCTCGTCAGCTTCACGCTGAGGCACGGAATCGCTGACCACGCCCGCTCCAGCCTGCACAATTGCCTTGCCGCCGCGCGCGAAGGCGGAGCGGATCACAATGCAGGTGTCGAGCTCGCCGTCGCCACGCAGATAACCCACCGCGCCGCCGTAGGAGCCGCGCCGGGTGCCCTCATATTGGCGGATCAACTCGGCTGCGCGCAGCTTGGGGGCGCCGGTGAGCGTGCCCATGGTCATGGATGCACGGAAAGCATCCAGCGGGTGCAGGTCACTGGCCAGCTGCCCGGTAACCTCGCTGACCAGGTGCATTACTCGCGAGTAGCGGTCTACACGCAGCAGCTGGGTGACTTTGCGCGTGCCCGGGGCGCTGATGCGGGCCACGTCGTTGCGAGCCAGGTCTACCAGCATCACGTGCTCGGCTACTTCCTTGGCGTCGCTGCGTAGCTCCAGCTCCAGGCGGATGTCTAGCTCGTGGTCAATGCTGCCATCGGGGGCGAAGCCGCGTGGGCGGGTGCCGGCGATGGGGCGGATAGCCACCTGGCCGGTTTTGGCGCTGTGTAGCAGTGAGGACTCGGGGGAGGCCCCAAAGAGTTCAAAATCATCTGTGGCGATATAGAACATGTAGGGGCTGGGGTCAGCATCGTGCAGGTAGCGGTAGGTTTGCAGGGGCTGGGGGCAGTCGATCACAAAGCCACGGCTGGGCACCACCTGGTAGGCGTCACCAATGGCGATATGCTGCTGCATTTTGGCCACCAGCTCGCAAAAGTCCGCGTCGCTCATAGTGGGGTAGGCGGTAATGGTGTCTTCAGCCGTCTGCTGGGCCGAGGCCGCCGGAGTGGCCTGGGCTTCGGGGGTCGCCGTCTGCTGGTGGGCCGACGCCGCCTGGGTGGTTTGCTGGGCAGGTGCGGTTTGCTCTGCTGGGGCCGACGGCGCCTGGGCGGGCAGCTCATTAATGGCCGCCTCTAGCGCATCCATCTGCGCACTTAACTGGGCGGCGTCTAGCGAGGCACCAACTAGCTGGCAGGAACCAGTGGGGTGATCCACCACCAAAATGATGCGGGCGTTAAAGAACAGGTAATCGGGGCAGGTGTTGGCGCCGTCGGCAACCGACGGCAGGGACTCGTAAGTGCCCAGATAATCAAAAGCCACCGCACCGGCCACCAGTGGCAGGTGCGGGTGCGCCACCACCTGGTCAGTCAGGATCCGCAGCGGCTCCATGGTGGAGCGCTCACGCAGGCGGGCGTGCTCCTCAGCGCTATCTTCAGCCACGCTAGGCAGGTGCAAAACCAGCTCGCTGTCGCTTTGATGGGTGACGGCAGAGCTGAGCTTCTGGGCCACGGCCTTAAGCGCCTGCGGGCCATCGGTAGTATCCAGGGCTTTAAGGGTGACGGTGTCGCCAGTGCAGGTGATCTGGGCGCTGGCAGCCAACACCGCGATAGTGGTCAGGTGCTGTTTTGAGGCAATATCAGCGCTTTCAAGCAGCACCGTGTTAGTGGGGCGAGAGCCGTCCTGGACAGTGTCAACCAAGCCTAGCTGGGCTAGGTGGGCTAGTAGCGCGCCGCCGTCGGCATGGTATTTAACCGGGCGGGTGAAAACCGTTGGGGTATTAGCCATAACATTCCTTCTTGCCTGCGGCGAGCCGGAACGTAAAAGGCTCGCCGCGAGGGCGAGCCTTAAAACTTAAAACGCATCACGAAAGTGGCTCACCCGTTAAGGTAGCCACCACCAAGCACGGATCATGGATACGTTCTGCACGCGGTAAGCCTAGCATTCTTGACGCCCAGGTAAAAACCTAAGTTTGTCAGGGCTATGCCCGTGGTGATGCTGAGCTGCGCCCATGGTGAGGCTGAGCTGCGCACGTGGTGAGGCTGAGCTGCGCCCGTGGTGAGGCTGGCACTGCGCGCACGGTGACGCTAGCTATGCGTACTGATGCGAACAGGCGTTAGCGCTGGTAGACGATGCCCTGCTTGACGCTGGCCACCACCTGCTCGGCGTCGTCGCCCAAAAGCAGGCGGATAATCTCAAAACCCAGCTCAGTGGAGGTGCCCATGCCACGCGAAGTGATCAAGTTAGCGTCACGCACCACCGCAGCCTCACTCATAAGCGCCCCACCTGCGGCAATAGCATCCATGAAGCCGGGGTTGGCGGTGGCGCGGCGGGCCTGCAGAGCGCCATGCTCAGCCAGGATAGAAGGGGCGGCGCAGATAGCGGCTAGGGGCTGGCCTGCGGCGCTACGACGGCACACCTCGTCAGTGACCAGGGCGCTGGCACCCAGGTTCAGCGTGCCCGGCATACCGCCAGGTAGGAACATTAGGGCGTAGCTGGCGAGGTCAACCTGGCTGGCCAGGGCGTCACAGCGCAAGTGAATGCTGTGGGAGGAGGTGACTTCAAGCGAATCAGAGATGGACAGCAGGTCAGCGCCAATACCGGCGCGGAACAGTACATCCACCACCGCCAGGCACTCGACCTCTTCAAGCCCATCGGCCACCATCACGGCAACGCGCTTATCAGTTACCACACTTGCAGGGGTAGGCATGGGAGCCTTCTTTCTATCTAGAGATTATGCCTAATGTGCAGTCTAATACCTGATCAGCCCCGCAGCCTGGAGGCGGGCTACAGTCTGACCGCCGACGGTGCGAGTGCGGCTGCCTTTCCCCACAGCCTGAAGGCGGGGAAAGGGGAGGGATGCGCTGGGGTGAGGGCGCGCTGCGGTTTTGTGGCTCTCTAGCAACGACGGCGCCCAAGGTGGCGATTTTGCTTATGCCAAAGAGCTGAGCTGGGCTACGATTGATGCGGCTTGCAGACACGGCTTGATATGGGACCACAGGTGTTCCACGTGGTTCCTAACTGGCGGGCCAGCCCCGAGATAGTGGCTCCCTCGAAGCGCAACTGTCGGATCGCCCGCGTCCCCAGACGCGCCCTGGGAGCGCACACCCTCTCACTGTGCTCCAGGAATGTCACCGTCGGGCAGGTCTTTTCCAGGCACCGCCAGCGCCGTTTGTGCCACCGGATCCTTGCCGGAACCCCGGCCCAGGGCGCGCTCGCCATTAAAGACGTAGGGAGCGGGAGTTGAGCTCGCCGCTGCCCACCAGCTGTGCCGCATTGGCGCGAGAATACTCTCGTCAGCGAACGTGATGGCCGTCTTCTTATTTTGAGATAGCTCACCGTAGTCAAGGTTGACGATGGCCTCGCGCGACCGGAGGTGGGCAGCCGCATCGTTTCGAGAACCCAGTGTCGCCTGCGATTCCGCGATCGAGTTCTTCAAAGCGATTCTGACAGGGACCTGCCCGAACAGTCCTTCCGCCGCCGAACCGATGAGACTGTTAGTTCCACCGATCGTCTGCGAGGCGAGCACGATGTGAATACCGCACGCGCGGAACAGTCAAACCCCGCGCTGGAGCAGATCGGCGATCTGATCGGAGACCTTGTCGCGCTCGGCGAACATCATCTGGAACTCGTCCATAAAGAGAACGATTCTCGGCATTGCGGCGCCAGCAAGCTTCGAGCGATACTCCCGCAAGCTCTGGACGCCAACCCTCTTAAACTCCTTCATTCGTGAGGAGTAGATCTTAAACAGGTGCGTGAGAACCGCCAGGCCGAACTCCCGGTCGGCTTCCAAGCCAAGGACCCTGGCGTGCGGAAGATACTCCCCCTGCGGCCCGTCCGTAAATCGCTGAAGCGTCACTCCCTCTTTGAAGTCGAGCAGATAGAGTTGCAGCTCCTGCGGAGAGTAGCGATGACACAGGCTGTGCACAATGACAGAAATCAGATTCGACTTGCCCTGACCCACAGCGCCGGTCACCAACACATTATGCCGCTGGTTGATCTCGTCACCGAGAGTAATCGCTATCGCAGACATGCCGTAGCGACCGACGGTAAATTTGATACCGTCCCGACTGCTATGCAGCCACTTGTCGCGCAAGGGCTCAATCTCACCAAAAGGCACAACTTCCGCCGTCGCAGAAGTCAGGGCATTCTGCACACCGTGAGCGATAGAAATTAGCTTCTCCGCACGGGGGACATCAAAACTACCGATCAATATGCCCGTCTGATCGCCTAGCAAATCTCCGGACACTTCCACCTGCTGAAACAGGTCCAGGAAGAACTCATTGACTCCCAGACTGGGCGCATGGATCACAATTGACACCCCGTTGCGCGGGCCCGCTTTCGCCAGCGTACGTACCGCGTTCTGAATCTCATCGTCGATAAGACCGAAGTCTGCGGAGAGAACCAGCAGCTTGTACCCCTCGATCGCCTTGCCAACCGCGCGCCTAAACGCCGTGAGCGTCGGCGAGCGCCCCTGCACAACGTTAGCAACTCCTTGGACGTGGCGACGCAAGTAATCAAGACAGGCTAAGAGGCCTTTCGGACTATCAACGATCTGGAGGAGCTTTTCGCCCCCGTTATTGACCTCTTGAAAGGGCGCAGCCATACCTGACAAGGAATCATCGTATGCGATGATCTCCAACTGCCCGGGCTCAGTGTTCGCGAGAGCTTCACCGATCAGATACTGAACGAACCTGATGGACGAGTCATCGACAAGAGAATCATCAACCCAGATATTCCCCGAACCGATGAAATCAAGCCGCTTCGAGCCAAATCAACGCTCTCTGCCACACGCAGCAACACGACACAACACTCATAAGCAACCAAGTGACCCAAAACTATCACACGATCACACGGTTCACTTCGTCGAGAGGAGCATGTATTTCGAAAGCTCATCATCCTCTACCGCTAATTCGGTGAGCTTATGCAGAGTATTCTCATTTATCTCATATTCCCGCTGCTCTTCTTTAAATCGCTTTTTTCCGTCACGATACTTATCGTCTTTGACGTTAGACACCCACCAACGGATTACCAGATACGCGAAGAGTACAACTAACGTGAACGTCAGCTTGGAAGCCAGTACACCTTTATTAACTATTAAGAAACGCATCGGGAGAAGTATAATGAAGAACCAAGTCGCTATAACTGGCGCAGATGGCTCCGTACCGTCATAATGGCTCGGCGGCTTCTCTCGCGTCTTTTCCACTAGAGAGAAGATCGCCATAAATCCATCGACCTGAGCGAGGACTCTCTGTTTCCCACTCTGTCGCAAATCATATCTTTCAATGCGCTCACGAATCGATCTCACCACCACCATATTTTCATCATATATTTCAATGCGCTCACGCATCGATCTCACCGCCACCTCCGCACTGTCATCATAATAGACGTCTCTTTTAAAGCCCAACATGCCACTAATAGATCGGCAGGCGGCTTTGACAAGCAGATCTTCCAGCACTCCGCCCTTATCTTCTTGCATTCCTAGGAGGCAGGACGACAGCGCATCGTCGTACTCTTTGTTTCCATACTGCGCGCGTGCGAGGCGCAAGCAGATCTCGGGCGTCTGAGTAGGCGTGGCAAGCGTGATTGCCTTCTTGAAGGCCTCGACTGCGCGATCATACTTGCTCAGCGCGTTGAAAGTGGCCCCTCGGACTTCGTGCACCTCGAAGGCGTTCTCCTTATCCTCGTCCAGCACGTAGGCCTCCGAGGCGTACTCCGCAGCACGACCCGCCTCACCCTGCGCAAACGCAATCCACGCCGACACAACGTAAGCCGCAGGATCATCAGAGCCGCGCTCACGCGCCTTGCGAGCCGCAACCCCCGCCGCATCGTAGTCTTCGACGAAGTAGTACGTCCAGGCCCGCGCCACCCAGTTCACCGTCTCATCACTATCCGCCGAACCAGCACTGCGCAGCCGATGATCATAACGCTCCTTGGCATCCTCGTCGGTGAACATCTCCAACGCCGCCTCAATGACGGTCAGGCGCTCGCGAGCCTCGTCGCCGTGCTTGCCCGCAAGACTCGCGCGCCGACCCCACTGAAGCTCAAGCTTACTGAGCTTCGCTCGCAGCTGCGCAACGGACCACGTCCGATCCAACCCCAACTCGTTGTAGAAGTCAACAACGGCCCCGCTGCCACCAGACGCCTCTTTGGAACCCATCACTCAACCGCCCTCAAGGATCAGAAAGCTGCGATGGCCCACCAAGCCCACTACTCAGAGAGACGAACACCACACAGCCACTTGCCCAGAAAGCGTATCACTTCCCCCACAAAACACCAAACCGGCTCTTCCGAGTTGGGTGTGGGTGGCCGGGTGCTGGTCGGGGGTTGCGGGTAGAGGTCGAGGTCCCAGGTGATGAGCGGACTTCTACCCCCGCTGTCGTCAAGGACCTCGGGCGGTGTCTCACCCTACCTGCTGCTGGCCTGTGTCGCTTGGTCGTTGTGATCTACTCGTCGGTTTGGAGGGCTTCCATGTGATGAGCGTGGCTCGCACCCCAGATGCTCTGGTGCTTGATGTTGAGTCGTGCAACCAGCTGGTTGGCTGCCCTGGTTGTGGGGTGACTTGCTCAAGGCCACGGGCGCGTGGTGGTGGAGGTGATCGACGCGCCCTGGGCCGGGGTCCCGGCAAGGTTCCGGTGGTTTAAGCGGCGCTGGATATACCGCGAACACGCCTGCCAGACGGTGATATTCCTGGAACATGACGAGCGGATGTGCGCCCCTCGGGCGCGTTTGGGTGTGCGGGCGATCTGCTGGGAGATCCGACAGTTGCGCTTCGAAGGAGCCACCATCGCTGGCCTGGCCCGACAACTGGCAACCACATGGAATACCGTGTGGTCCCATATCAAGCCGTGTCTGCGAGCCGCATCTGATGACCCTGCCCGTTTTGCGGGGGTTCGGGTGCTGGGGGTTGATGAGCATGTGTAGCATCACCAGGACCGACGCCGTCGGGGCCCCCGTGAGCTCACTGGCATCGTGGACCTGACGCGAGGGAAGGATCACCCCACGGCCCGCTTGTTGGACCTGGTCCCGGGAAGGTCTGGCACCGTGTACAAGAACTGGCTGGCCGAGCGCGGACAAGACTTCCGCGAGGGGGTGCGAATCGCGACGCTAGATCCCTTCCAGGGATATAAGAACACCATTGATGACCAGCTCCAAGACGCAACCAGCGTGCGCGGCGCCTTTCGCATCGTCAAGCTCGCTGGCGACGCCCCAGGTGAGGTACGCCGCCGCGTCCATCAAGACACATTAGGACACCGCGGACAGGGGGATCCCCTCTATCAGATCCGGCTTCTCTTGCGCGCCTCGCGTGATCGGCTCACGAAGCGTCAACAAGAACGACTCCGCGCAGCCTTCACGGCAGATGAGGCACACATCAGCGTCGAAGTCGCCTACCACTGCGCCCAGCAAGTACGCGAGGTTTTCCACCAAGCCACACCTGCCCAAGGCCGATGCCTGGCCACACGCCTCATTGAGTGCCTGCCAACGTGTCCCATCCCCGAAATCGCTCGCCTGGGCCGGACCCTACGCAAGTGGAAGGATGCCTTTACACTCAACTATGAAGAGCCAGCATTTGCGAAGCTGAACACATCAAAGTTCTGCTACTGAGATCGTTCAGCTGTCTTAAGAAGTTCATCAAAGTCTCTCATGAAGAGCTCCCCAAGTTCACTATTCGCGTCGATGACGAAGGTCGGTCTACCTAGAGGGCGTCCCCGCAGATGAGAATATGGAAAAAAGACAATACGTGAACCTAATCGCACCATGCCATACTGTGGGAGCTTCTTCGTATTGAATAATTCGACCATATCTCCCAAAGGCTGAAGTTTGACACAAGTGCTGTCATATGTAGATTTGAGATCTTCAGCTTTGATGCCGGACACGGCGACCATTTGATCCAGCACATCAGGATCCTTCGTATCAGGAATGACGTAACGGATTCGCAGCTTATTCTCATTTGCGGCTGCTTCGATTGTGGGTCTGTTTCCCTGAAGCCAGCTGAGTCCTGCCCACCAGCAGACATCGATTTCGTCAGCGTCAGCAATATATTCATTCCAGGGAATTCCATGTTGGAAATCTGTCGTGGTGTGTAAAATCCCCTGATCGGCTAATGTGTTGGAAAGTCCAGCATCTCGGAAAGCCTTATCGGTATGATGCTGAAGTTCTTGTAGAAGTGCATTCTTGCTGAGTACTTCCCATGCAAACCCGACGGTGAAAGCGGCAAACAATGTGAGCAGCACCGTATCAGATAATTGATAGACTACGCCCCACAAGTTGCCACCAGCATGATAAAGGTGTAGCGCTAAGACAATGATGATGCAGAGAAGAGCGAGGTACAGGCAGACAAATATTCCTGGATTCTTTGGCCGCAAGCCCTTAAACCTCGTTACAATGCCACTTCTTACCTTCTCCCTGGAATCGCTCATGATTATTTTCCTTCCGGGATCTCCAGCTTCGGCAGCGTCGCCAGGAGCTCCTGAGTTCGCATCGAGATCGTCACCAGGCGCTTGATCAGGTCAACGACCGCGTCGGGGCGGCCCTGCTCGCGCAGGAAATCGTTCGGGTCGTTGACGATGCCCGACGCCTTGTCCGTCTTCACGTGGTAGCGGTTGATGATCCACTCCAGCGGGCTACGACCTGAAATCGAATACCCCTGCGCCTGGGCCGGAATGCCCGTCAGCGTCGCACCCGTGGTGCGGTGGGCCTCGTCGCAGATGATCAGGTCGAAGTCGCGCCAGTCATCTAGCGTCTGCTTCAACAAAGCCAAAGAAGGCACCGCAAACAAAATCCGGGCACTACCACCCTCACGCTTCATAAACTCGCGTGCAATGATCAAAGAGGTGAAAGTTTTACCGGTACCACAGGCCATAACCAGCTGGCCTCGATCACTGGTATCAAAACCAGCCATCACCGCGCTGCGAGCACGCACCTGGTGATCTCGAGGCACCTTACGTTCACGTGTAGTGGGGGCCTGCTTTGAACCCAGCGCATAGGTACGCCAGTCAATATCCGAATCGCGCAGGTCAGCTAGGGTAATGCGGGAAACCGGGATGTGCTGGCCCTCAATAGCATCCTGAGAATTCTTACCCCAAGCAGTGCCTGAAGTATCAACCAAAATACGCCGAGTAAAAGGCGCCTTACCTGAAGCAGTCAGGAAAGAAAATCAATATCGCGCTTATGGACCGTGTGACCAGGGGCGTAGAACTTACACTGAATTGCTACTAGGCCAGCGTTTTCATTGGCAGGAATAGCTACCAAGCGCCCTTTTCACGTTCACTGGTTGCTACTAGCAACCCAGAAACAGTAGTTTGGGTAACAAGTTGAGTAGCGGTTTAGCTTTTGGCGGTAGCTATAGCGCAGGCTGAGGTGGTGGGGTTAGCTGGAGTTTGCGCCCGTGCCAGTGTTGAATCAGCCAGCGGTCATGGCTGGCCAGGATCAAGGTGCCACGCCAGGCGCGCAGCGCATCCTCAAGCACATGCATAGTTTCCAGGTCGAGGTAGTTTGTGGGCTCATCCATGATCAAAACAGCTGGGCTATTAGCAAGCGCAACAGCTAGCTGCGCGCGCCTTTGATTACCCGCCGAAAGCTGCCAGATTGGGGTTGACCACATAGAAGGGTGCAATATGCCCTTACCGCGCTCACCAATACCCTCACGCCAAGACAGCGGCCCAAACCCCGCATCGCTCTCAAGCGGTAAACGTTGCGGGATGAAAACTAACCGGTTCGGCGCGAGAAATAACGCCGCTAGCTTGCGCACCTACAGCAGGCGCCGCCGTCGCAATCCAATTAAGCAAAGTAGATTTACCCGCCCCATTAGGGCCAGTGACAAGCAAATGCTCGCCAGCAGACAAATCAAAACTAACCGGGCTCAGCCTGCCACAAACACTCGCCTGCCTAGCAGACACCGCTAAAGCGCCGCCAACGCGCCCCTCAAAGCAAGGAAAATCAAGCTGATAGAAACGCGGCTTACGAACCTCCTGCTGGGCAAGCCGGCTAAGGCGCACGTCGTCATTGCGGGTACGTTTAACAGAAGTAGCCGCAGCCCTATCGGCAAAAAACTTTTTAGCCATGCCAGAAGCAGTTTTTAAACGTACCCCACCCTTAGCGATATGCATACTTTCCTGCCGATGCTCGCGCAACCCACGCTTTTGGGCCTGCTGATCAGCATAGATGCGGGAGCGTTTAGCGCAGGCAGTAGTTTTTGCCTCAAGATAGGCGCTGTAATTACCCGCATTACGCACCAGGCCTACCAGCTCACCTTTGCCCTCGGCCCTAGCCAGCTGCTGCCACACACTTATATCCAGGTCATAAATGACAGTGGCGCTCTCTTCAATAAAAGCTCGGTCATGGCTGGTGGCAAGCACCGGGCCAGGCCAATTTTTAAGAGTATGCACCAAAAAACTAGTGGCCTGCTCATCAAGGTGATTCGTGGGCTCATCCAAAATCAACACTTCAGGGGCCAACAGCAACAAAGCCGCCAGCCGTACGCGCGAGCGCTGCCCAGGAGACAAGGTAGCTAACTGCCGGTTAAAACCTGACTCTTTAAGATCACTCAAGCCAAGGCCGCTAAGAGTCTCACCAATACGCGCCTGCAGAGACCACACGTCACGGGCACTCATCTGCGCCAGCAGCTCGTCATATTCGCCTTCACAGCCAGTCTCGCCACTAGCAAGCGCCGCTGTGACCTGCTCAAAACGCGCCGCCAAAGACTTTAGTGGCGCCAGGGCCACATCAATAAACTGCTCTACCGTTCCCTCAAAACCTTCATCAGGGATGGTTTGTGGGAAAGGGCCAGAAACTAGCTGCCCGCTATCAGGGGCAAGCTGGCCGGTTAGTAGCTTTAACAAAGTAGTTTTGCCGCTACCATTTGGGCCCACCAAAAAAGCCCGCTCGCCGGCGCCAACCTGCAGACTTACGCGGTCAAGTACCAGGTGAGAGCCGTAAGAAAAAGAAACGTCAGTAATAATGATTGAGGGCATAGTGATCTTCCAGACGCGAAAAAACTTCTGACACGTCTCAGCAAAGCTGAGTGAAGATCACTTGATCATGGCGCTGAAAACCCCTTAAAAAACATGTTCCCTCAGGCAAAACCAGTATAGCTGGCGCGGCGCCTGAGGGAACAGGGTGTTTAGGTTGGCTAGTGTGGTGATGGTGGCCCTCGTTAGTGCACAGACGATACAGGGCTTCGCCGTCGTCGGAACGGACCGTATCTACCAAATCCTCCTCAGCCAAAGACTACAAATTCCGGTAGACCGTAGCCAAACCAACCTTAGTGCCCTCCTCCTCAAGCTCGGCGTGAATCTGCTGGGCAGAAAGAAACACCTGGCTGTCGAAACAAGGGCGGTTGGATTCGCAGTGGGGACACCGCTGTGTGATGATAGTGGCTGTCTTGGCGGAGATCCCGCCGCGTGCATTCGGGGAGACCGTGAGGGGGGTGTCGTGTTGGATCGGAGTATTTCCTCGACTATTACGGTGGGTGGCGCGACGAATGCTGGGACGTTTGAGGCAGCGGAGCTGATGGTTGCCGGTATGAATGCCCGCGAGGCGAGCGGCGTGTTGTTCGAGCAGAATCTGGTGGTTGCGGATTCAGAATCGACAAGGAGGCACTTGGCGACTGCGACGACGAGGCATCTGTCGTTCCTTGAGGATGATGCTCTTCGTTTCGTTGCGAATCGCGACTGACCTGAAGTGGGCCCGTGGGGAAATCAAGAAGAACAACGTGTGGTGGTCCTGACAGTGCCTCCACCCCGTGGGACACTGGAGAGGCACCCGGTCTGGCAACGAAAGGACACAACGTGAAGCTGACGCACATCGCCATCACGAACTGGCGCAACTTCGCCCACATCGAGTTCGACCTGTCCTCGCGCCTCTTCGTCGTCGGCCCCAACTCCTCAGGAAAGACCAACCTTCTCGGCGCACTGCGATTCCTGGGTGATATTGGGCGCCGTGGGCTTGTGGCCGCTTCGGAGGATCTGGGTGGCCCAGACCGATACTTTCGTTCTGGCGCGGATTCTGCCGCTTTCGTCGCGACATTTAACGACACCCAGAACTCGGCGGAATTCGCTTTGTTTCTTCGGCTGATGTCGGCGGGTCCCAAGTCGACGAAACGCGGCAGTGATGCCGATCAAACGTTCGCGTTTCCGATGACGGATCCACTCACTGGTGAGCCCAACGACAGGTATCTGGACGTTCATCAAACAATCACGGCAGGGGGCAAGAAGCCTGCAGACGAAGGCGAGTCCTTCCCGGTTGAAGATGAGGAAGCGCAGCGAACAAGAGTTCGTCAAACCCTCGCGGGCATCCGATACATCCATCCGAATCCCAAGAAGATGCTTGAGCGTTCAGATCGCTACGACCCCGACCACGGGACGGGCTTCTTCCAGCACGTGGGGCGCTTCTCGGATCAGCAGCTGGATGCCGTGGTCGATCGTATTCGCCCGATCATGGCCTCGGTGGTTCCGAAATCCCGAACCTGTCTTACCAGCGGATGGGGCTCGGCACGGAGGTAGTATTTTACAGCGACACTCCCGTGCGCGGGGCGAGCGGCGTCTACTCGCACGAGCAGTTCTCCGAGGGAACGCTGCGCCTGCTTGGCATGCTTTTTGACCTGGCGACGCTACCGCGCGACACGAGCGTCGTCCTCATCGAAGAACCCGAGACCTTCCTGCAGGCCTCCGTCGTCCGTTCGCTCCCCTCGCTCCTAGCGGAGGTTGCCATGAACCGCGACGTGCAGATGGTCATCAGCACCCACTCGCCGGAACTCATCGACTCCGAGCTGGTGCTCCCCAGCCAGGTCCTGATGTTGCGCTCGGAGAACGGGGAGACGACGGGTGAGCTGCTGTCGGAGTCGAACGACCCGCGCATCAAAGCCGTGGTTAGCGCTGGCCTGCCCAAGTCGCAGGGCATCGACGCTGTCAATGGTCGCACAATTCCCCTGGGAACCTGGTAAGCGATGGAGGGCTACGTCTACGCCCAGGTCATCGTCGAGGGCTCGACTGACATACCGATTGTTACCGCGCTGATGTACGCGGCGGGATGGGCCGATAGTGAATTCTCTGTCACGAACGCCAACGGCAAGGGTGCGATTGACAGGGATATCAAGAAGTACTGGGAAGCCGCTCGCGTTCTCCCATACGTCATCTTTCGTGACCTCGATCAGGACGGTGAGGGATGCCCCGTGACACTTCGTGCGGAACTCGTCGAACACACTCCGGGTGAGTCACCGGATCTGCTAATTCGGATCGTCGACCAGTGTATCGAGTCGTGGATCCTGGCGGATCGGCAGGGCGTCGCAGAGTTCTGCGGCAGATCGGTGGCGAGTGTAAAGCCGCCCGCCTCCCACCACAAGCCCTACCTGCTCCGCATGATGAAGGACGCGAAGCTCAAGGATGCTGTCGAAGAAAAAGGACGCGAGCTGGATTTTGGTCCCGCTTACGCGCTACACCTACAGCGCCTCATGACGCGCCATTGGAGCATCGAGCGTGCCGCCGTCGAAAGCGATAGCCTCAGGCGTGCACTGGAGCGCCTGACGGACCTGCATGACCGACTCGGAGGAGGCACACAAGGAGCGGAATCGATGCCTCTCGGCTGGCAGAGGAACTGAACGCCTTGCTCGAGCAGGGGCGTATCGTCACGTGGTTGGATCGCAACAGCGAATATGCGGACGACCTTGACGCCGTCCAAGAACTGCTCGACGACGCCACCCTGATCACCATCAACGCCAACCTCTTCGAGACCAAACTCCGCATCTTTGCAGAAGACACCAAATCTCGCTACGCGCCCTTCTTCAAATCCAGCGCGCGTGTTGCCGACCTCAAGAAGCACCTCGCTGGCATCGCTGACGCCGACAAACGATCTGCCGCAAGACCTTCCTCGCCGCAATGAGCGCTGTCCTGCTCAAAACCCAGCAGCGTTCCTTCTCCGTCCTCTTCGCTAAGCTCGCCACGGCCTCCTCCGTGGATGGCAATGATCCCCTCAAGGCCCTTAAATGGGGTCTTGACGCGTACTCTGGGAAGGCGCTCACGCCATCTGGGGATACGATGGCAAGCACACCTTCGACGCGCTCATGACCTGGCTCTTAGTCATGAACGCGAACGGCTGGGACTACCGGCACAACTCCGCGCAGCGCGGAAGGCGCCGCGAAGGGCTCTGGTTCGACGGCACGGAGGCGCTGTGGGATGCCGCCCGCGCGGGGGCACGTCTGCTCACCCACCTGCGTGCGCTCCCGGGCATCGCCTTCTCGGACGCAGCCGAGGGCTTTTCCCGCTACACGGACCTGGACAGCGGCCTGTGGGCCATCGACCAGGAGTACCGGCACTACGTGCGCGCCTCCCGAGCCGTTCACGTCGACGACGTCCTCACCGACCTCGACCGGCACGTCGAAAACGCGTACCGCGACGACTACCTACGCCCCCTCTCGCGCACGTGGGATGACGCCCTGCGCGGCATGCGTACATGGGATATCGCCGTGCCCTCATCCAGCGGACGCATCGACTCTTTCCACCGTCTCCTCGTCGCCGGCTCCCACAGGCGCACCGTTGTCATCATCTCTGACGCGCTCCGCTACGAGGCCGGTGTCGAGCTCGCCGATAAGCTGCGCTCCCTCGGACGCGGCGCGGTCGCTGTGAACCCCTGGTACACGATGCTGCCGTCGATCACGGCCCTCGGCATGGCCGCGCTGCTCCCGCATCGAGAGCTGACCCTCGGTGTGCGAGGCAAAGACCAAGTGATCGTTGAGGCCGATGGACGATCGACGTCTGGGATCGATGCACGCCGGACAATCCTCGAAGACGCCGACGGGCGTGCGTTCACCTACGAGGAGCTGAAACAGGACACCACTAAGGTGATGCGCTCGAAGTTCAAGGGCGCCTCCGCCGTGTACATCTACCACGACATCATCGACGCGACCGGCGATCACGCGGCGTCGGAAAGCGCTACCCCCGATGCGGTTAACCGTGCGATTGACGAGCTCTCCGGCCTCGTCGGCAAGCTCATCTCCGCGGACATCACCCGCATCCTCGTGACCGCCGACCACGGCTTCCTCTTCCAAGACAGCGAACCCGCCAACGATGACACCGCGAAACAGGGCGGCGTCCCGCGCGGGCGTTCCGTTTCCGTGAAGAAGCGCCGATACGTCCTCGGCAAGGACCTCGAGTCGACGGACGACTTCGTTGCCTTCGATGCAACGAGCGTCGGCCTGACAGACGGGCCGAGCATCGCCCTGCCCTACGGCACCCGCCGCATCCGCATCCAGGGCCGAGGAAACCGCTTCGTCCACGGCGGCGCCTCCCTCCAAGAAATCACCACCCCTGTCATCGAAGTGTCGGTGAGCAGCGGGGGCACCGAGGACGTCCGCGACGTCGGCATCGCCCTGCACTACGACGACACGTCCCTGAAGGTCAACCGTTTCAGCCCCCGCGTCATCCAACAAGAGCCCATCAGCCCGACGCGGCGACCGCTCACCGTCACGATTAGGCTTGAGAGCATGTCGGGTGAGCAGCTGTCGAGCACTCGTGTTCTCACCCTGGATGCGGGCGAGCGCTCCGAGGTGTCGCTCAAGCAGAGCAGCGAACTCATCCTTTTCGATGGGGTGCTGCAGAGGCATTCCGGCGAGGCTGTCCGGATCGTCGCTTACAAGACCGTTCACGGACAGGTTGTCGGCGAGCCTGTTGCCACCCACGAGCTGACCCTCAACGACAACGGGTTCGGAGGATTTGGAGGATTCGACCTATGAGCATCCCGCCGGAAGAAACGGTAGAGCGCGTGGATTCCCAGGCCTCGTTCCCGGTCGAGGACGGCAAGAGGGGAGTGCTCGCCGGTTACGAGGAGACAGCTGCCCGTGCCTTCGACGGCTTTGTCGTTCGAAAGGACCTGGTTGGGCAAGTCAAGGGAAACGCGATCGTGCCTTCCTACGTGCTCGAATTCCTGCTCGCGCAGTACTGCGCGACCACCAGCGAGTCGGCGATTATTGAGGGCGTCGAGAGTGTTCGTCGCATCCTCGCCCGGCACTACGTCAACCGCGGAGATTCCGAGCTCATCAAGTCTCGCATCTACGAAGCCGGGCAATACCGCATCATCGACAAGGTTTCCGTCACTCTTGACGACATACATGACCGATATAGCGCGACTTTCGAAAATCTCGGGATCACCAACGCACTGGTGTCTGACGAGACCGTCCGCGAGAACGACCGCCTCCTTACCGGGGGTGTGTGGTGCATGGCTGACGTGTCCTACGTGTCGACAGGAGACACCGGTGCGAAGGCAACCAGCCCGTGGATCGTCTCTCGCCTTCAAGCCATCCAGCTGCCGCGCTTCGATTTTGACCGCTACTGCAGGGGGCGCGCCTCTTTCAGTGCCGACCAGTGGATCGACCTGCTCGTTGCCTCGGTCGGCCTCGATCCTGCGAAGCTCAGCCGCCGCGCGAAACTCTTCCAGCTGACCCGCCTCGTTCCCTACGTCGAGCGTAACTACAACCTCGTCGAACTAGGGCCCAAGGGCACCGGAAAATCGCACATCTACTCCGAGTTTTCACCCCACGGCATTCTTGTGTCAGGTGGCGAGGTGACGCTGGCAAAGCTCTTCGTTAACAACGCGACCCGGCGCATCGGCCTGGTCGGATACTGGGACGTCGTCGCTTTCGACGAATTCGCGGGACGCAAGCGCGTGGAGCGCAGCCTGGTCGACACGCTCAAGAACTACCTTGCGAACAAGTCCTTCTCGCGCGGCGATAGCACGATTACCGCCGAGGCCTCGATGGTTTTCGTCGGCAACACGACGCGCACCCTGCCCGCCATGCTGGCCACCGCCGACCTCTTCGAGGCCCTGCCCGAGGCTTACCACGACACCGCCTACATGGACCGCATCCACTACTACCTGCCGGGATGGGAGGTCGACATCGTGCGGCCCGAGCTCTTCTCGCGCGGATACGGGCTCATCGTCGACTACCTGGCGGAGGCGCTACGGCACCTGCGCACCCTCGATTACTCCGGTGACCTGGATACGTTGGCGACGCTGGATCCTGCCATGTCGAAACGTGATCAGGACGCCGTGCGAAAGACGTTCTCAGGATTGGCGAAACTCATCTTCCCGGCGCGTGACGGTTCGCCTGAAGAGCTGAGGAACTG